>TARA_B100001057_G_scaffold241413_1_pt1 | contig 18602 bp, 13 predicted proteins | sample TARA_B100001057 | Tara Oceans TARA_B100001057 (sample SAMEA2621839) | marine metagenome | biome: marine biome (ENVO:00000447); feature: surface water layer (ENVO:00002042); material: "saline water (ENVO:00002010), including plankton (ENVO:xxxxxxxx)" | depth 5 m
ATAGAGCAAGAAAAATTAAATGAAATAGAGAGAAGAAAAAAAGAGAGTGAATGGATAGAACAAGAAAGAATTAATGAAATTCAGAGAAGAGAAAATGAAAAGATTAGGATTAAAAATGAGAAAGCACTAGAAATAAAGAAACGTAGTGACTTTGAAAAAAATATACGATTACAAAGGAAATTAGAAAAAGAGAGAAGAGCAAGAGAAGATGATAGGTTTTTAAGAGAAGAATTAATAGAAGTTGATAGGATTCCTATACAAGATAAAAGAATTGAAAATCTTAAAATAAAAGCATTAAAAAAAATACCATTGGAAGATGAAAGATTAGATAATCTTGAAAAAGATGAGCAAACTAGAATATTAAGAGAAAAACAACGAATTGATAAAAGAAAAAGTGATGAAGAAATAAATAGACCAAAAAGAAAAAAATCAATTGATGAATTATATTTACAACAATCAAAAAAATATAAGGAAAAAATTAATATTATAAATCTCAAAGCAGAACAAAAAAATAAAGAATTAAAAACTATAGAAGAAGAAATTAAAAATTTAAATACTCTATATAATGACAAATTTAAAGCTGAAGAAGAGAAATTGGATAAAATATTAGAAAATATAAATATTGATTACCAAAATAAATTAAACCATATTGAACTGTTAAAAAGTAAAGAAGTCGAAGAAGAAAAAATACAAAATAATATTTTAATAGAAAAAAAGGAGCCACTGCTACTAGAAAAAAACAATATTGATATTGAACTTTCTAAACTTAAAAATTTACTGGATGGAACTTATCAAAAGGTGGATATTGAAAATTATATTAAACAAAATTTAAGCAGTGAAACTCTATTTCATAAATATAAATTAGGATTAGCTTATCCGAAAGACAAAATTAATTATGAAGTTATTCAAAACAATACTTCTATTGAATTTAAACAAAGAAAATATTATGCTCATCTACATTGCTTTGATATTTCTAGATTTAATGAAATATATGGTCAATATATTGACAAAATTAGTCAATATTTCTCATTAGTAATTACATATAGCATTGGAGAGAATACAATAGATAAAATTAATAGTTGTGTCATATTAAAGATACCAAATAAGGGTATGGATATTGGAGCTAAATTTTGTGCGGTTGCTTATTTAAATGATAATAAAATTTCACATGAATATATACTATTTCTGCATTCAAAATCTAATCCAGATACTCGTAGAAAATATTTTGAACCATTAATAAATAATTTGTCAGATAGATTTATAGAAAATATAAATCAAAATGATGGATATTTTCCTGATATCGAATGGGAAATTGTAGGAGATAGATTAAAATGGGTTAGTAATAATCCTGAATTTAAAAATCTTGAAAATGCTAATTGGCCCGAAAGAAACCTATTATATAGAAATGAATTATTAAAATATTTGGGAGCAAATAATAATACTAATCATTTTATTGAAGGAAATTGTTATATTCTCTCAAGAAATGTTATAGATAACTTATATAGTGATTCAAATTTATATAATATTTTAAATAATGAAACAAGTTTTGATTATAATTGGGTTTCTAAAGCTTATAATATTCCGGGTAATATTTATGAGGTTTATAAACAATTTTTAAAGAGAAAATTAGCACCAAGATTTAAAAATAATTTATCACGCGATGGTTATATTGAACATGTTTTTGAGAGAGTAGTATTGAATTTTTGTAGTAATTATAAAATTTTAAAGGAAATACAATATGACAGTATTAAAAATTTGAAAGAAGAAGATAAAATATTAATTATACATACTCAATATGGATTAGGTAATAGATTAAGAGCCTTAGCTTCTGCATACAGCATATGTAAAATTAAAAATTATAAATTAATTATTAATTGGATACCAGATAATCATTGTGATTGTTTAATTGAAGAATTAATAGATAATGTTGGCAATTTTGGAGAAACTATTTATAAAGAGATAGATATTAATACAATTAAAAATTTAAAAATTTATAATTATTTGGAAACAGAAAATGGAGGAAAAAAAGATGAATATATTGATGATAAGTATAATAAAATTTATGTTAAATCAAATTCTATATTAAATAATAAATATTCATTTAAATATTTTGAAAACTTTTTACAATCATTAAAATGGAATAACAGTATTAATAATTTGATAAATAGTATATCACACATTAATGATTATATTGGAATGCATATTCGAATGGAGGGAGGTGCTAATTATACTTCACAATCATATGAAAAAGAATCTAATTGGACAAAAAACGAAACTGAATTATTATTTAAATATAGAGAATTATCGCATATTAATAATTTTATAAATCAAATTAATAATATTTTACATAAAAATCCAGAACAAAAGTTTTTTATAGCAACCGATATGAAATCAAATTATGAAAAGTTAATTAATATTTATGGTAATGATAAAATTAAAATTTTAGAAAGAAACAATTACGATCGTTCAAAAGAACAATTATATTATGCTCTTGCTGATATGATTTTATTATCTAGATGTAACCAATTTTATGGTTCAACATGGAGTTCATTTAGTGAACTAGTAACTTATTTTCAAAAAGATGAAGTAAAAAAGCAAAATGTTTTTAGTAATGATTTTAAGTTAAATGACATAAATAAATACATAGATAAAACATTATTAAACTTACCTATTTTAGAAGGTAATTCTATTTTATTAGGATGTAGAAATAGATTAGAAAACTTACTAAAAGTATTGAAAGCAATTATTCATTACCCAAATATTGATGAAATAGTTATAGTTGATTGGAATTCTGATGAGCATTTATATAAAAATAAATACATAATCGATATTCGTAAAAAAGAACCTAAAATAAAAATATACACGGTGGCAAATGTTGATAAATGGACACATACCAAAGTATGGAATATGGGATTATTATTATCTAGGTATGAAAATATTTATAAAATTGATTGTGAGGTTATACCTAATAAAGATTTTATTAGTCAGCACAAATTGAATGACAATATATTTTATCATGGTCATTGGGTCGATCCAAATACTAATAAAGTAAAAGAACCAATTAGACTTCAAATAGTTGGTTCTATTTTTTGTAAAAGAAAAAATTTGTTAGCGATAAATTTGTGGAATGAAAATATTAAAACATACGGTTGGGAAGACAGTGATTTATACAACAGATTAAAGAAAATAATAAATTATAAATACATTGATGATACTGAATTTAATTTTATTGTAGATAATGATATTAATAAAAACTACTATAATGAAAAAGAAATGTTGACCCCTAACATGAGAATTCAAAAAAATAGAATTTTATGTGACGATTATCAAATTTACACATGGAATAAATATAATTTAGTTTCTGAATTTGAATTAGTAGATAGTGAAAATTATATATTCAAATTAATTGATGTAGAATATTCATTAAATGAAAAATTTATAAATAAAAAAATATTAAATGACATAAATAAATCATTATCAGATATTTAAATATTATGTGTATTAAATTATATAAGAATATAATATAATGAGTAAAAATATAGAATTGAAAGCAATATTAATAACTGGACATTTACGATTTGAAGATATTAATCATTTCAATAATTTTTATAATAAAATAAAAATATATGATATATATATATCTACCACTAAAGAATATGAACATATTGCACAAAAGATAACAAAAAATTATTTAATTTTATCAGATAAAGAATATGATGTACCATTTCAACCAAACCTTTATCAATGGTTACATTTAAATAATATAATTAAAAATTTTAATTTTAGTAAAAAAAAATACGACATTATATATAAATTAAGAACTGATATTTTATTTGATAAATCTATTTTTACCACGAATGTTTATACTGATTATTTTTATATTTATACAGATTTTTGTTTTTTTGCAAGTATGTCAACATTTATTAATGTATTTACAGATTTTTATTACAAAATCAATCATTATTATAAGGGCAAGATGACTAGATATATTCCTATAAATTATAATAATTTAATTTTATGTGATAATAATGCTACTATGAAATGGGACTGGATAACTTATCCAGAAATAATTTATCCAAAAAATACAAAAATAAGTTTTAAAGAATTAAAAGAAAATGTACAAAAAAATTTGAATTTATTGAATTCATCTAATTCTAATGATTTTACAATGAATTCTGATTACCTACCTAAATTTTTAGAAAATTCAATATTTTCAAGTGAAAAAATATTAATGATTCACATATTAAATTTTTGTGGAATAAAAGAAATTAATACACAAATTAATCTAATGTATAATCGTGCAAAATGGAAAATATTGGAATTAAAATAAATTAAATTCATTATATAATTATACTATTAATTTTATAATGAATTAAAACTTGTAATTTCCTAGTTCTATATCTTTTTTATAAACATTTTTAACTATATTAATCATCCATTCCTCTGTATAATATTTTCTAAAATCATCTTTTTTCGTGATATTTAACTTTGGAATATCTGAAATATCATAATCTATGTTAACATATTTTTTAATGTCATTTTTGAGAATATCTTTAGTTAATGTTTCAATTGGATAAATTTTTTTAATTGCTTGTTTGTTATTTTCATCAAAACAAAAATATTCTGCATTTGGAATTCCAATTCCACACCAATAATCTTTATCATGAATATCTCTTACAAATTCAGAAAAAGAATATTCACCTTCTGTATTCTTATCATAATTTGAAGTATACCATGCATTACCATTTTTATCACATTTTTGATATTTAAAGCCACTAACTACTTTATCCCAAGGATTTCTTATGGTAGTAAAAGAAAAATAGTTATTTAAATCTATATTTGAATTTGTTTCTTTATTTAATATTTGAAAAATTGTATTATATTTACTTACACCCCAATGATCGTGATACATAGAATTATTTTTTAAAATTTTCATTATATCAAAATCACAATATTTATTCATTACTTTTCGTAAAGATGTTGAGCCTGTCTTTGGATTAGCAAAGTAAATTATTTTATTTTTTGTATCGATTCTCATTTATATATAATATACAATAATATTATATATAATACAAATAATTTAATAAATAATTACAGAATCCTTTTCTGTTCGTCCATTACAAAAATGAACATGATATGATTTAATATTTAAACATTCAAATACTATTTTATCTTTAAAAAAATGATTTAATGCTCCATCGCAATTCCATCTACCTAATTGTATTTCTTTAAATTTATCGTTATTTTTTACCTTATCTAAACAAAAAGGTGTTTTGAAAATCCAACTATCCTTACTAGAATGCATTATCATATTATTTTGCATCCTAGGTTTTGCGGTTGTTTCATCTATATAATCCCATCTTGTAAGTGCATATAGTTTATCTTTAAAATCTATATGTTCTAATTTATGCAATGTATGATTAAATATAATATCAGAATTACAAATGATAATATTTTTTTCGTGATGATGTTGATTGCTATAATTAAACAAATCTATAAAATAAGGACGACCTATACATTCAACAACTTCTACTTTGCTTAAACTTTTAAAGCATTTCCTTAATATTTCATTATTACCTTTATTATTATCGTAAAATACTATTATCTTTTCTATAAACTGATTTTTTTGATGATGCCTTAAACAAATCATATATTCTTTTAATCTAGTTTCATTACTTTCATTATACAAAGTAGTAATTAAAGTAAATTTCATAGAGCTTTTATAATAGGTCAAATAATGATTAATTGTATCTTTAAATACATCATAATCAAAATCTAAAAATTTAATAATTCTACTTTCATATTTACCATATTTATCATAGTGAGTTTTTAAATGCTCTATGCTTAAATGCTGTAAATCTTTATAATGATTTTTATAATCATGATAATCAATACGATCTAAATCTATAAAATTCTTATCTTCTGCATATTCATAGATTCCACTATTAGAAACTTTATCATCATATTGAGTAGATATTAAGGTATAATCAATTAATAAAGTTTTATGTTTAGTGATTAATGAATTTATAAATTGAAAATCAGATCCATAAAAATCTTGAAATTGTCCATCATCTTTAATACTATAATGAAAAATATAACTGCAGTTATCTATTTCTCCATATCTTAATTTGTTTAAATTAGGTCTAATTAATTTATCTGGTCTTAAAAAAGACCATACTACGATATTTTCTTTTAAATGCGTATTTATTATTTTTAAACAATCATGATGAATAAAATAGTTATCATCATCTAAAAACATAATCCATCCATCATTTATTTTATCTTTAATATCGTTACAATATAAATTAAAAAATCCATTTTCATCACTTTTACGTTCTACTTTATGAATAATCATTTTTTCATTAAAAATTTGACTTATGTAATCAAATGAATCAATATGGTCGTATGCTACATGGATAACGTAGTTTTGATAATTTTGTGTTATTATGCTATCAATAACTTTTTTAAAATAATATTCTCTCAAATGAGTGCGAATAATAATATGAATTTTATTTTCATCTTTTGATGCAAAATTAGTAAAATCTTTTATCTTTTCAATTCCATTATTCATATTTATGCTATAATTATTTTTCAATTGTAGTTTGTTACATACACGACCTTCTTTTTTTCCATATTGTAAATAATGAATATAGGCATTTTGTTTTGTTTTTATTCCTGCTTTTTTTAAATCTGGATACATTTGTAAATAAAATTGGCTATCAAAAATATTTATCATATTAAATTAAAGTAACAAATTTATTTCATCCAGATATCTTATTTTCTATTCTATATTTTTCTTTAAATTCTACCAAAATTATGCTGATATCTTATTATATCATCTTCACCTAAATATTCTCCATATTGAACTTCTATTAATTCAACTTGATTATCTGTATTATTTTCTATTCTATGTTTTTCTTTTACAGAAATAAATATATGTTCATTTTCTTTCATTTTATATATTTTTTCTCCTAATTGAACATCTGGATTACCTTTTGTTATTATCCAGTGTTCATGTCTATGATTATGACTTTGTAGAGATAGTCTTTTTCCTGGATTAACCACTATTTTTTTTTACTTTTGAACCACTATTATCATCTCCATATAAATTAATGTAAAAACCCCAAGGTCGTTCTAATTTCATTTATATATTAATTAAGTATTATCATTTATTAATAAATCTAAACCTTTATCCAGTGACATATCAATCTTCCACCCTAAATCCCTCAGTTTTTGATTACTTATATAATATCTTTTATCATTGAATGGTCTATCTTCTATATAACTAATCCATTTACTATAATCTTCTGTTCCATGGATTTTCTTTATGAGGATTTTGGCTACGTCTAAGATTGAATATTCCATACCTTCATCACATCCTATATTATAAATCTCACCAATTTTGCCTTTTTCTAAAATAGTAATAAAAGCATTGGCTGTATCAAATGCATGTAAAAAAGCTCTAACACATGAACCATCTCCTTGAATAGTTACTTTCTCTCTATTTTTCAATTGTTTAATAAATCTAGGAATTACTTTTTCAGGATATTGATTGGGTCCATAAACATTATTGCCTCTAGTAATAATAATTGGTATATTAAATGAGTGGTTATAAGAATAGACTAACATTTCAGCAGCTGCTTTTGAAGCAGCATAAGGATTTGTTGGACAAAGAACTGATTGCTCTGTTTTATGTTGTTCATCTACTTCCAACATAGATTCACCATAAACTTCATCTGTTGAACAATGAATAAATCGTTCTAAAGTTGGGCAATAGAGCCGCGTAACTTCTAAAAGATTATGTGTTCCCAATACATTATCTTTTGTATATTGAATAGAATCAGTGAATGAAGTTTGAACATGAGATTGAGCTGCAAAATGAATTATATGAGTAATAGGATTTGATTCAAAAATATATTTTAAAAGGTCAAACGATTGTAAATTCCCATGAATAAACTTATAATTATTTGAATCTCTAATCACTCTATCTACATTATTTTCATCTGCACAATAGTAAAGAGCATCAAAATTAATTACTTGTGTGTTTGGGTATTTTTTGCAAAAAATATTAATAAAATTAGAACCAATAAATCCAGCTCCACCAGTTATAAACAATGTTTTATTATCCATTTTACTATATAAATATTTATATCATAAGTATTTATATTTTAACTTATTATTGTATTTTCAAGAGTATGGTCGCTACTATAGAAATAATTTTTTTTATATTCATACAAAACTTTTCTAACACTATCTTTTATATTTAAAACTTCCGGACATAAAGTTTTTAGTCGCGTAGTATCCAAATAATTATTTGTTCTATTACATAATACTGTTTGACTTTGCTGCATTTCCGTAAAATTTTTCCATTCAAAATCCGGGTCCACTATTTCTTTATACATCTCCAAAATAGCATTATGGCTTATTAAACCAGGATTTGTAAAATTTAATGCGCCAACTGTTCTATTTTTCATCAATCTTACGATAAATGGCAATAATTCAGGCAGCACACTCATTGAATTTTTTATTGAACAAATTTTTTTATAAGTAATAAGTTTTGTAATTAAATTGTGAGGATTTTCCTCGGCATTTATTGGCATTCTAATTCGCAAATTTAAAACAGTATCTTTATATAAATTCATAATCCTATCAGTAAAACCTTTCATTACAGAGTAATTAGAATCAAAAAAATTTGGTTTACTATCTTCTGTAAATCCATTAATTTCTTCTTCGTATGGATGAATTTCAAAATCGTAACTAAAAATACATCCACTTCCCAAATAAGTAAGATGTATACCTTGCTTTTTGCTAATATCTGCCAATAACAATGGTGAAAAGAGATTATCTCTCACATTTTCATAAACTTTTCCTTTATATTCCAAATAATCTATACTATTATATGTTTTATTATAAATTTTGCCATGCCTTCTCCCTATAAAAGATATTATATGTGTCGGATTAATTGTTTTTACTTCTTCTTCTAAATCTATCTCGTTATATACTCTAGCATTACCCTGTATATAATTAATATTTTGATTTTGTAAAATTTCTTTAAACTGAGTACCAATCCATCCTCTACCTCCATAAATTAATATTTTCATTATATAATCTATATATAACTAGCGAATAAAATAGAATATAATTTATTATAAAAGGCAAACCTAAATATATTAGCAACAAAAGTACTATTCTCCAATTTTTGAAATGTTTCTCTCTAAAAAACCCACCAAATAGTATATACCCTAAAATTATTCCATAGTAAATTATTTTAATGAAAAATCTGTAATACTGTAAATTATCATTATCCTCTATTTGATAATACACTCTTCTCTGACTTGTAAATGTTTCTTTGTAAAAATTATCAACATCCAATTTTAATTTTCTATTACGCTCTACAAGTTGCTTATGTAATTGTTCTAATCGGGTTTTTGCTAATTTTAAAGTACTAAAGTTCCGCAGTAATGGGTCGATTTTATTTTGCATTTCTGCAAGCTTAGAAAGTTGCTCTTTTTTCCATTCTCTAATATATTCTTCATAGCGCTTTAATAATATATTGTTTCTGTAGTAATCCTCACCATTTTTTAAAACAAAGAATTTTTTCTCATTATTTTCTACTACATCTGGTAAATCTTTTAATTTCTGTTCAGATTCTTTCCAATTTTTTCTAAGTCTTTCTATCTCTCTTTCTCTCTTACACTCTTTATCACATCCTAAATTTTTTTCAATAAATTTCATTAAACTATTAATTTTATTTAATGGTAAATTGCTGTTTCTTAATTTACTATCTAACTGAGTTAATGAATTTTGTTCCATTAATATTTATATATTGTAAATATTAATTTAAAATATTTAAAGATGCGAAAAAAATTCTGAATCTTCATTTTTGAAATCATGAAATAAAACATCACAATCTTCTGGTTGGTCTAGTTTAGAATATTTTAACATTGAGGCAAACCCCTCTTTCGTATTTTTTATTACACAACTATCCTTCTCATTGTCATATATCATTCCGGGAGAACAACAAGATGCTCCTACACATTCAACCCCGCAGATATCATCTTTATCATCTTTATCATCTTCAATTGCTGGTGGTGTATCACTGCTGGTTGCTGCTTCCCCAGTTGGAGCCGCGAAATTAAATTCACTAAATACCATATTATTCCTTGAATTAATATCATAAATCATTACAGCTACCATGCAAATTCCTACTATAACTATTAATGAAACTCCCATTTGTAAAATTCTTGTACTTATAAATCCTCTACTTTTGAGTATTGCTAATAATAAAATTGGTATACAAAGATATAATATTCTTATAAGTACTTTTACTTGTGCTCGGTATTTTTCGCTGTAATATGTATTTATCTGTGATGCCCTAAAATTTCCTATATTTATATTTCTATTTTTCATTATTTCTTGTTTATCTTTTTCCAGGTTTCCTTCGAGCATTTGTAAATATTCTTCTTGCTCACTAATTCTACTACTTGTACCATGTGTATTCTTATTTAATAATATATCAATTGCTTGAAGCTGTCTAAATAAAGTTGCTCTTTTTCTTGTGCTAGTTACTATCTCTTGAACAATTGCGTTTTGGGTAACTAAACTATCATTTCCTTTTGGTAATTTTTCTAAATTTAATACTAATTGCATTTCTTTTTGTTGACTCTCTTTAATATTATTTATTAAATGATGATGCTTAATTTCCTCATTCATAGTATATATAATATATAATATGAATATAATAATTAAAATATGGCATTGATTCCCATTATTATTAAATTATATATAGCAAATATACATACGCAAGCGATTATACCTTGCGCTAATATGGATTGATTGTTAAATAATACAGTATATATTGATAGTCCTATTAAGAAAAAACATAGTAATAATAATATTAAAAATCTTGTGAAATTTGAAGTTACTCTTAATTCTGTATCTGCTCTTAATTCTTCTAAATTAGAATTAAAAGTATTTCCAAACTCAAACTCTCCATTCTCAATTTGTTTTTTCTCTCGATGTAATTCAATCTTTTTATTTTTAACTTTCTCCAAAATTATTTGTAATTCTTCTGATAGTCTTTTACCTTTAATTGATAATTTTTCTATATCGGCTATTATGTAGTTTGCTAAACTAGTTAATTCATTATTTAATTTCTCTATTTCTTGCACTAATTTGGGATTTACATTTAATCTTGTGCAAACTGTCTCTTTTTTCATAGAGCCATCAGAATTAAAATTTTTTAAATTATTTGAATTAACATTTATTACTCTTACATTTTGACAACTATTAGAACGATTCGTCCAAACTTCTTCTGAATATTGTAATCTATTACCTGAATTATTTATCCATGAGTAAGAATTATTATCATTATCTAATATATTATTTCCTTCTAAACCACAATCTACGTTTTCACCTAAAACATTGCCTTTTGGAAATAATACAAATTCTTCTGGCGTTATAGGTATAGCTGGCGATGAACATGATATAGGTCTCTTGCCGAAGTTAATATATTCTTGTGAAAATCCGAATTTATTAATGTAAAAAAATTTGTTATCTGAGCCTAATAACTTTACATTTTTACCGGCATATTTTACTAAAATTGGATTCTTTTGATTTTTTAAAACTTGTCTAATAAACTCTCTATTGACTGCAACATATCTAACCATTAGTTCATTAAACTCATTATTAGTTTTTTCTATTTTATTTAACACTATTTTATAATCATCATCAGTATTAATATTATTAGATTTATGCTCCATATACATTAATAATAGAAAATTTAAATATTATTCACTATTATTAATTTTAATTTTAATTTTAATCTTTTACATAAAAACCAATTGCCGCCCCAGCAATCAATAGTAGTATTATATTCTCAGCTAATTCAAAATAATAATTTTTAATTCTAGTTTGCAACTCACCGTCAGCGGCTGAACCTGCGTTTTTAAATTTACTTAATTTATTTTTAAGACTACGGTTTTCTTTATTTAACCTTTCTATTTTTTTATTAAATTCATTAGTACTTTTTGTTAAATCACTAACATTATTTTGCAATTTTGACATCATTAAAAAAATTTCCGATTTTATATTTTCTAAATTATTTACGTCGCTTTCAAATTCTTCTCTATATTCAGAAGAATTAGGATATAATTTATATAGTGGAAATGTTTTTCCAACTTCTTCTAAAATTAGATGAAAACTTTTATATAAAGAATCTAAACTTTTTTGATATCCTTCTGTGCTAGTCATTCTAATATAAGTATATATATTCTAATTAGAACAAATTCTATAAAATTCTGATGTAATCGATGTTTTACTTGGTCTAGTTATTTCACAATATTCTCCAGGTCTAATACCTATAACTTGGGCTACAGGGTCAAATCTCGATATCTCTGGTATATTGTCATCAACAATATTAAATTTCTTTATTACTAAATCTTTTTCCTCTTCCCGCAAAATTTTATGTTTTGGAACCATTGAATGATTTAATATATTAAACTGTAGGCGCTGAATATTAATTACGGTTACAAAATGCGAGTCATTAATAAATATTTCACTTAGTAATTTTTGAATTGTCTCATTCGGCTCATCTTTAATTATAACCATTAATGTGTCCTCTTTTTCTAATATTTCTTCAATTGTAAATAAATCTTCAATCATTTCATATAAATTTTGAGGTCTAAGAGACTTATCAATATAATATTTAATATAAATCTTTTTATTATTAATGGTATTTGTTAATAACATATCTAGTTGTTTATTAGTAAATATTGTATCTAATTCACTTATAGTGAAACCTTTATAATCATCAACATTATAATCTAGACTTTCTAGCATATCTAATAGATTATTTCTAGATTTATAAATTTCTAATATTTTTTTATGATCGCTCATTATTATTATTAATCTATATTAAATAATTTTTATTTCAATTTAATAATAAAATTATAAAATTAAAATAGAATTATAAATTAATATGGACTTTAATATTGATAATTATTCTAATGAAGAAATATGTAAATTATTTAATGTAGATTATCATAATTTATCAAATGAATTGTTAAAGGAAAAATTTATTGAAAAGAGAGAAAAACTAAATGACAGTGATAATCCAGATATACAGAGAGAAAAAATCAGTATTTTGAATTTTTACACAAATGCATATTTTAAACTTGACGCACATCTAGATAAAAAAAGTGCAAATAATATAGATTCTATAAACAAGAATTTAGAAAATATTAATAATATATTAATTAACAATAATATTCTCAATAAAAATTTAAATAAAAACGAACTTGGAAACTCACCACATTATGTAATAGAACAACCTACGCAATATACTATTAATACTTACAATAAAAACATTAAACCCGGTATTATAAATCCTATATACAGACAGACTATTCAAAAATTTTTAAATGTAAATACGCGATTTAGAGACAATTATGTTAATACTGAATCAAATAAATTTAATATAAATCTACCATCTGCACTGAATAAAGTTATTTCTATGCAGGTGGTTAACTTTAACATGCCGGCAGTTGTATATATTATATCTGAAATATACCAAAATAACAGATTTCGTATAAAAATTGATGATGATGATGATAGCAGACGTTTCGTAGATATAATTATTGATTATGGTAGTTATGATATAGATTCTTTAAGGGATGAAATAAATAATAAATTGAACGCTACTGATGAAGAACATAAGTTGCGTAATAATATAGAGATTAACTTTGATTATAAAACTGGCAAAGTAGAATTTAGAAGCAATAAAAGTAATAATTTTATTATTGATTTTTTTTTTATTGATAGAAAAAATTGTATAAATAATGTTGTTGAAAATAACATCTCTAGTTTTCAATTAACATTAGGGTGGTTATTAGGATTTAGGGGACCATATATAAAAGAAAACTATAATAAGCTAACAAAAGAATTAAATAAACAATTGATAAGATGTACAGTTGAAAATGAGTATTTTGAAGATAGAAATATTATAACTACAAAAAAATTACTTGAAAAACGAAATCCGAATGTTCAATATAATTCAGATAATTTGCACTTGGATGGATTAGAAATATTTTATAAAGGTAAAACATCATATTTAAGTGAAGGTATTTACGACCCCTATTTTAATCGCTATTTTTTACTTTCTATAAATGATTATATGAATAATCATAATGAAATATTTGTTTCTCCATTCAAAAACACTAATTTAGGTAATTCTAATATTATCGCAAGAGTAACATCTATTATAAACGATGATAATAATATGGAACAAGATAATAATGATAGTAATATATTTCCAAAAAGAGTTTATTTTGGACCAACGGAAATTAATAAAATAGAAGTAAAACTATTTGATGAATATGGTAAAATTGTCGATATTAACAATGCTGACTATTCTTTTATCTTAAAATTTGAATTATTATATGAAAATTAATATATATTAATATTTTAAATAATGTATAGACCAAAAAGAAGCATATTACATGATATACAAGGAACCATAGGTGCACAGGGAGACATTGGTGCACAGGGAGACATAGGTGCACAGGGAGCACAGGGAGCACAGGGAGCCAATGGTTCAATTAAAGTTGGTACAATATCGGGAGGGGTTCTAGATTTTCCATTTCCAAATATTACAGATATTCGATTTGATAAAGACTCCGGATTTGATGTTAGTCTAATAGATCCTGAAGCTGGAAGAGTTAAAATAAAAATGAATAGTACATTTAAATTTATTAAAGTTTGTGGCGAAGATACATTAGAAGCCAATGGATTAGATACACTTACGATTATTGCTGGGAATGGAATCTCTTTAAATACAAGTGCTGACAATCCAAAAACTTTAACAATTAATAATACACTTATTGATAGTTCTGGAAATATAAAAGCCAGCAATTTTGTATTGGATGTTCCAAATAAAGTTAACCCAGAAGATGAATATAATACTAGAAATGAACCATTAAATCTATATGATTTATTAGGTGCACCTAAAAAAATTACTCATATTAGAACTCATGCTAGAGTCACATTTATTACACTAGATATTGAAAAAGTTACTAGATATAATGTTGGTTTTACAACTGATAAATTACCACTTATCACGAGATTAAATTTAACTTTAAGTGGTACTAATAATAATATAGATAATTTTCAATTTTTTAATAATATAGTTAGTTCTGATGATTGGTCTAATATAATTGGTATCAAATTACAAAGAAACCCGGATATTCTTCATGCTGACAGCAGGCCGGACCCAGAAATTAATGATGGTATAGTTACTTTTCATTATTTACCTTCAGAATTAGCACCGAATAAATCATACAGTGTTAAAACATATTTTAGTAATCATAATCCAAATAATCAAGAATTAGAAATTACTGATTTAACTCTATCTGAGAGTGGGACACTTTCTCAGATTAATGGTAGTGATATAACAATAATAATACCTGATAGTGTAGGTAATGGTTCTGTACTACCAGGAACAGACTACCATATTTCTACTAATAATCCACTAGTTGAGATATCATTCAATAATTTAACTGGTGACTCACAAGTTGGTGCAGGTGCTAATAGAATTGTGGAATATAGTATTAATGTTTCTATGTTAGATACAATTAATGGTAGAATAACTAGTAATTTTACTAGTAATACTTCAAGAATATTTACAAAAAATGAAACTACAGAAACTACCGGAACTATCGGAAGGTTTCCTGAAGTAATCAACTTCACGCCGCCTGAAAGTGATTTTATTAAATTTGGAGCTAGGTATTCTTTTCAGGTTAGTGCTATGAATGATGGTGATGCAAAATCTAATTTTGGAACTTCAGCTAGTAATAATTTTTTTACTTCTGTACCTGCACTACCTACCACTACGTCAATTAGTAATAGTTTTACATTAGATAATATTCAAAGTGTTACTTTTGGCAGTGAACAAACTGGTGATAATAAAAATAAATATTTTATACCAGGTATAGATGGTTGGGATGTCAATAATTCTAGTAATCCAGTATTACTGCGTAAACAATATTTAACTACTACATCATTAAGATTTTATGATATTAATGACATACAGATGAATACCACTATATCTGCTACACCTACCGATGATTCATCATGGTTTTTTAGAATTAGAAATATTAGTGGTGGTGACTCTACTAGTAGTGCTAATATATTAAGTGATTGTAGTGCAACATTTACTACATCTGATTTAAGTTTTGGAAATAGATTAGAATTTGATACTATACTACGAGCTGGTTCGTCGAGTGATAATAAAATTAATTTTGATGCTAATTTAAAAGACAAATACACTTTTAACGACATTAATAAAAATAGTAATAAACATGGATTTTGGATAGGTGGAGCTATAACTAATATTACTGCTAATTTAAATAGTTTTACATATATATGTGGTCAATTGATTGTAGATGTATCAACAGAAAACCAAGATCTTGCATCTACAACTGATAATTTTGAGTATTATATTGACGATTTAATTGGATTTCCAATTATTGATAATTTTGGTGTTGGATTAAAAAGTGATTCAACAGCAACCTATAAATACGGATTACTAAGTATTGGAGATTCTAACGGCATAACTGGTGTAAGATTTGAAGTAACTGCTGATATTACTAATTTGGCATCTGAAGCAATCCACGGTATTAATTTTTTTAGAAGAGACAAAAAAATGTTTGAAATCAATAGTAATGTAATAACAAGTACAATTTCTTATGTAACTTATGGTGTTAATTCTACTTCTTTGAGTTTAAGTAATAAACTATTTAATGGTGCTGGAAATATGCAATTTTTACCATCTTCCACGCGGGTGACATTTACATTAAACGCATATAACATAAACGGCGATGCGAATCAGCAAAGCACAATAAATTTATTTAGAGATAAAGAGAGTTTGCAAAATAATTTTGATCTTTACAGATACCGTAGTGATATTGGTTCATATATTATTACCGAAACTACAGGACCGTGGCCAGTAACTTTGTATAGAGATTTGATTGGCCACGCTGAATCATTACCATCGAATGAACTATTATTATATAAAGGTAAATATACAAATGATTTATCTTATTATACATATAATTATTTAGACCCTACTTTAAACTCTGGTCTAAGCCCCAAAAGTATGATGAACCCACTGACGAGGGCTCTTAGCGAACCCCAATATGCATTATTTAAAGCTGAAGGTCAAATTCGGAACGGACAGGCGGCATTTTCAATTATATTTCATGGTGCTAACATTACTGGCGATGCTAGCAATTTTTTTAACCCCTTGAATATACCCGAGGAGGAAACCGGTGTACACAATGGCCTTAGTGTGTGGGTTAGGTTGCATGCACATCACCCGTACACTGGGTATTATTGGTATAGTGCAACAAGACAATATAATGACGGGAACTACGATGGCGTGGCAAAGAATAGTATAGGAATGTATAGCGCACACTCCTATAGTGATGGCAATGGAGAAGGCAATGATGGCTATCTAGCCCTGATGAGAAACGTTACCCTAAACCAGAATAAGCTTGCAATTTATTGTGTACACCCCCCCTCTAATGTTGTTAACCTTGAGGATGGCACTGCTGTGACCGGGGGCATTGGACAACCTAATATATATGTATTAGTAAAAATTCCTTTGAGCAATAGTGGTCCATTTTTTGAGTTTACAAAAATACAAATAGATAATCCCCTCTGAGTGTGTGAAGTTAAAGTTAACTTTAAACATAATTTTAGATTAATAAAAAGTTAAAAACATAAATATCTATCAAAAATAAATATCTGTTAAAAATAAAGATGAGTTTTATAAAAGTAACTAGTGATGATTCATCCCCGACGCGAACAGGTTTTACCAACATTGGGGCCGCGGATGAAGCTGTACCTAATATTAGATTAAATATATTAGGTAAAAGTGCGATTAATAGAAGATTTACTAGTGTTGAGTTTGCTGATAAACAGGAAAGAGTTGGTATTGTACCCCTTGCCGCTGAGAATATATTTGGACAGAGTATACCAAACATCTTCGGTGGATTCGAATCAATAGACAACGAGCACTCTAGTACCCTAGACTCCTTGACGTCGTCGTACAATATAACTTATGATATATTGGCTAGCCCGTATACTTACTGTAAAATATTTAGGAATATAGAAATGGCACCAATGGAATTTAAAAAGTATGTTACTTGGGAACCAGTAGATGCTGAAATGAAAGAAATATTAAAGAGAGCAATTATTGGTAATAGTATTGTTGAGTTTCAAAATATTGTTGAAGTTTATAACGTACAAAACGGTCAACGTCGTTGGCGAACTGCTAGTTCTACAACTTATGCACCATTCATAAATGCAGGTTTACTTATATTTACAAATAAGTTACCGTCACCAGCAATTCTCGATAGTGCAATCACCGGGGGCACCACCGGCGTCCCTGCTAACGACGTGGATGCAGTAAGAATTAAACAAGTTTTTATTTATGATGGTAAAACTTTAAACGAAAGATTAGATGATGATGGTGCAGGAGGTACCTCAGGTACCATAGGTGCAAAGGGAGAAGATGGTGCAAAGGGAGAAGATGGTGCAAAGGG
>TARA_B100001057_G_scaffold363953_2_pt1 | contig 18576 bp, 13 predicted proteins | sample TARA_B100001057 | Tara Oceans TARA_B100001057 (sample SAMEA2621839) | marine metagenome | biome: marine biome (ENVO:00000447); feature: surface water layer (ENVO:00002042); material: "saline water (ENVO:00002010), including plankton (ENVO:xxxxxxxx)" | depth 5 m
TGCTCTCGTCGAATTGTTGCGCAGGACTTGCGAACGCCGATTGTCGGTCTTGTGCACTATCTACTGCGCATGTGTCCACAAAGCCGACAAGCGCTGGGAGGGGCTTGTTCTCTTCCACCGCTTTGTAAAACTGCAACAGCGGGTCGGGACTGTCGACGTCCATTGAGTCCATGGGCTTGCGCTCACCCAAGCGGACCGACTTTGAACCCGAGTCAATGTAGCTGTAAAAAGTGTCGCTGGGACTCTCATACTGAATCGCGAGCAGCTGAAGAAGCGGCAACCCGTCTTGCCTGCGAGCCTCGCGGTACGCAGCCACTAGATCGGCATCGCTCTCTGGTCCGTAGCTCTCCACGCAAACGGCCTGCTCCCCTGTCGGAAAAAGTTCCATCTGGTAAAGGTCAATGTATACGCCAAGAATGTCCGCCAACGCGTTCAGCACCAGCGAAGGTGTGTTCGCTTTGGGCGTGGCAATGGTGATCACCAGCGCGTCGCGAATTTCGTGCCGCACGTGCTTGGGATTTTCTAAGAAAGCGCCCAGCCAAGCCAGACACTCCTCCGCACACTCGTCGTTGCCCTCGAGTTGATACTTGAGCGCTGCCGCAAGTCCATCCCTGATCGGGGCACTCGTTGAGGCGAGCTCGACCATCTGCTGCGCAACCTTACGCCACTGAGCCGTCTCCTCTTCGGACGCCTCGGAGGTCCAGCCGATGACGCCCTCGGTGTAAGGCCTGTACAGCTCTGCCTTGGAGCTTTGCATGTGCTGCCGGTAGTAGTCGGTGAAATGCGCATGCACGTGTGCTGCGACGATACGGCGGAGACGCGTCGCGTCTTTGGTAACTGCAGTATTGGCGACAAGCCTCAGGTATCCCGTGCTCGAACTCCATCGAAGGTTGGGTGCATCGCCCTGCTGGCCCGCGGTCAATAGCTGGTGCTCAACCGCCATACTCGCGAGCCGCTCACGCATGAGTTTGCGCACGTTTCCGCTCGTATCTGCATCGTCCCCGTTGACGGTTTTCATCGCGTGCAAAACCGATACAAAGAGCGAATCGCCGTCCTGTGGCACTCGCATAGGGTCGCGCACGGTCGCTTTGGCACGGTCATTATTAATCTGGTGGGCCTGGAACACCGCGTCGGTAGTCGACGCACATGGCTCGATCCTTCCCAGGGGTTGCATGACGCGCCAACTCTGCTTGTCACCCATGAGTCAGACTGGCGCGTGTTATGATAAGGATTGCTGACTTGACAATTGTGGACGCTAATCGACACACGCAACGCCGGCGAGACAAACAACTGGGCGGCGTTCGTGCGCTCGTGCGCGCACAAACCATGGCACCTAAGCGGAAGCGTGTGTCACACGATGACAACGCGCTGATCTATTGGGTTCGTCACACCAGCGAGATGCGGAAAAACGCGTCGCGCGAGGGCGCGCGCAATGGTAGCCATCCAAGCGGTGAGCTGATCTTGGACGCGCACGAGTGGGGCGAGGCAATGGTGCGCGCGTACTTGGCTTGCATGACTGACGATGGTGTGGCTGCATCGGATCGGTGGAACGCGCTGCGCAGCAAAGGGAAAGAGTGGTACGCTCGTGGCTACCTCTACTATCTGCTGCCACGATGCACCGGCGCGCCTGAGGACATTGCTGCGCACACGTGTTACAATGAGCACGTGTACAACAAGAACCCGCCGCCAGCGGAAGTGACGGTGCGCAATTGCGTGGTTCTAAACGCCCAGCAGCGGTGGTGGGATTACTACGCCGGCGCCATCCGGGCCGATGCGTGGGCTGCCTTTCAGAATGCCAAGGATGCAGAAGCTAAAAAGTGTGCCGCTGCTGCTGCTGCTGTCGCCGCTGCTGCTGCCGCCGCTGCTGCTGCCGCCGCTGCCACCGCCGCCACCACCACTTCGGCTTCGGTTTCGGCTTCCACGTCGGCTTCGCTTGCACCGTCGCCCATGACCGTGTCCCCGGCCACTGCGGTCGCCACAAAGCCGCGCAATCCGGGCCTGCCTCCACCCCTCGCGCGGCTGCTGAAAGACCCGACCACAAAAGAGCCGCGAACGCCGCGCGCAGGCATCCGCGAGCTTGTGGCCGCAGCGCTGCGTTCTAATCGCATGTTGCGCGTGTGGAATGACGATTCTAGCAACGGACGCAAGCTTACGCTCCTGAGCAAGCGCACCGACCAACTTGCCCAAGAATTGTGCGAGCGGAACTTGGGACTCGTGTGTGGCCTCGGCAGCTCCGACGAGGCCGCGTACCGAGAGGCGCTTGGCCGCGGAGGGATGCGGCGAATCGGCAAAGGGAGCTTCAACTCGATCTGTGATGCCCATGACATTGTCAAGGTTGCGTGGGCGATCGAGTTTTTGCCCATCGAGATCGCCTCGGACTTTTTGCACAAGCGCGTGGTGCTGCGTTGCCCGCACGGTGGGTGGGATCCGCTCAGCTTTGACGAGATGGTCAGTGAGGCCACTAACATGCTCTTCACGGCGCTGATCCTCGCAGGTCCCCGCGTTGCGGCTCTCGGATGCACGCGTTGCAGCGCGTTCCGTCGCGGTCGAGAGAGGCATGGGTACGCCATCTACGCCTTTCTCGAGGCAGGCACAATGTCCGTCGATAAGCGATTCATGTGCATTACGCCCGGTGTGTCAGCAGCTGAGAGTCGGCCGTACCACGACGCGCTGGTGGCGGCGGTCTACCGGATTTCGGCCGAAGGCTACGTGCATCTCGACGCGACGCTGCGCAACTTCATCGACTTTTACGGCCAGGAACTACCATCCACCTTCAAGGGCCACTACATCAGGGTCATTGACGTTGACGCCAAGCACTTTCGCCGGCTTTGCTCTAGCCACTCTTCCGAGTGGCGTTACCTGTTCCTGTTCAACCTGCTGACCGTGCTAGTCTTCCTCAAAGAGCGGCTCGCCGAAAAGTGGAAGCCGTCCATCCACTGGCCTCCTCGTTTGCGCGCCATGTGCAAGCAGTTGATCAGCGAGCTGCCCGGGCTGACAAACATCGCGGCCATCACAATGTGGACGGGTACGTTTGATGACACGCAGGCGTTTCCCAACTTGAGCAAGGGCGAGTTTGCCGGCGACACGCACGAGGCCGCGCGGAACGCGGTCATGCACACGTTAAAGTATTACCTGCTTCAGCAGCCGCTGAACGAAGCCACCGTACGGTACGTCGACGTCATCAAGCCCGATCCAAAGAATCCAAACAGGGTGCAAACTCAAAAGGAGCTGGACGGGGCCAGGCACTGGTACGACAGCGTTTACCTCAAGGAGAAAATGCCCCAGCGCGCTTTTTTTCTCGCCCACCTGCGCAATCCTTGGGGGGGAGCAAGGCGCTTCGTCGAGGTGGCGTTTGAATTTCTTGACACGCCATTGGCGAGTTTGCAAGAAAAGTGTAAGCACGCGTTCCTGAACACAAGGCACCATCATCCGGGGTTCTCCCGAAAATACTTGTTGGGCATCGCTTAGCTTGGATTGAGTTTCTTTATAGGAATGATTTTTCTCCACCACATGCGTGCACACAACCTCCCCCAACACGTGTACGCACCCGACGAGCCGACGCGCGCCTACTTCTTTGACTTTTCCTTGGCCTTGTCCTTGGACGGCTTCTCCTTGTTCTCCTTGTTCTTCTTGGCTTCGGCCTTCCTCTTGTTGATGGCATCGCGGCGCTTCTTGGCCTCTTCAGCCGGCAGAATGTGATCGATTGGTTTGTTGGAGCGCTCGAGCGAGCCAAACGCAAACCCCGCGAATGCGCGCGACAGGTCTGGGTCGTGGCGCACGGCCTTGATCAGGTCGGTGGCATAGATGCGCTTAGTCGGGGTATGGCCCGGCGTCTGCGTGTCCTGCGCGTTATCCGCCGCCCGGGAGAGAAGATGCTGAGCCAGTTCCTCCATCGCTCCCGCGAGGTAATACTTGACCGTGCTGCTCACGTGCTTCTCGGGCAGGCCCCTGCGCAAAAGCTTGCCGCAACGGTTTGCTTTCAGGGTCACCCCGGCCCGCTCTTGGTTTGCGCTCTTTCCCATGATAAGACGCTTGGTCAGCCACGCTGGTGGTTTTGCACACCAAACCCATTTCACAAGTTGCAAGTTAGCGTGACAACTCACCACGAACTTTGACACAAAAAAACTCACGACACTCTTAGTCCACTTCTACGGTCGGGCGCATCGACCCGAGCATGTCGATCAGCTCCTTGATGGGCTCTGACGAAAAGCAATCCATCGGCGACTGGTTGAACAGGTCCTCGCCAAACGGCCCGACGGTCAGCCACAAGCGCGGGTAGTCGCCGTAGTTGGGCGTGTGGCGCGCCTTGGCGTTGCACATGAGGAACTCGGCCGCATGCGCGCTCGTGGCAAAGCTGCAGACCTTGTCAGGTCGCCAGCCGTCTATGTTGTACTCATTCACCACGTGGCCGATGTGCCACCGCGCCTTCTCGACATTGTAGCTTGTCGTGCCGTTCTTGGTGACCGGGCGCACGAGAAGATGGTCCCAGAGACCGGAACTGCCCGTTTTCCAGGTGGCCAAGAGCAGGTTGGGGTGTGTGCCATCGTCCGCCTTGAGCTGGTCCATGACCGTCTGCGCAAGGTCGTCCATCGGAGAGTTGGGAGCGGCGTTCGTGGCTATGGGCATGCAAAAGTGGCAAATTCGGGAACGGATTGTCACGCTCCGAGCACGGCCTGCTCCATCAGCGCATCGGCTACCACCTGCTGCTGCGTGAGCAGGCCCTCGGCGTCGAGCTCGCGTTTGCGCTCCTTGCAAAAGTCGCACGCTGCGCGGTCGCCCCGTGCGCGCTGCTTGTCGGGTCGCGGCGGCGCCACGCGCAAACAGAGTGGCTTGACGAGGTCGAGGTTGATCCGCCACGCGATGCGGTGTAGCTTGCACACGGCCAGCTTGTCGGCGCGCGTGCCAAAGGCCGCCTCGTCGCCTTCGACATTGACACACGAGATGGCCTTGGACGACCGCTCCTTGTGCTTGTTGGTCAGGATGTCGGGCGCCGCGGAAGGCCGGTAGACCAGAAAGGAAAAGTTTTGCGCATAGTCGACCACGACGCGCTCGTCGGCGCTCGCGCCCTGCAGTAGCCCCAGGATTTGCTGGAAGCCCATGGGCAGCACGCCCACGACGCACGCCGTTGCGGGCCGCGAATCGTGCATCTCGCTCGCGCGGCCCACAAACGTCGGCGTGACGTGCTCGGCGCGCACGTGTGCGGCCGACCGCAAGCCCGCGAGGGGCGACGGTTCCACTGGAGGCGACATGCCATCGGGCGACGCGTGCATCCACGACCCCGCGCACACGAGCGTGTGGACGGCGCGCCACGTCTCGTCGAGCGTCTCCAGGCACAGGTCATGCGAGCCATTGATGCGGGACAGCAGCACGATCAGCGGGCACACCTTGACCCACGCGTTCAAGTTCTCCTGCGGTCGCGCAAAGGGGGCCCACCACCGTTGCGCCGCAGCACAGTCCTCGACGCCCACCAAGTCCTTGAGCGGTGCACCAATCGGCGGATCCCCTCTTGCGGCTTGCGCACGCATGTGCGCGGCGCAGGCGGCGGGCGCAAGCGCGTTGCCCCGCACGATGACGCGCTCGGCCATCTCGTGGCCGCTCGTGAAGATTGAGTTGAGCAGCACCGCCGCCGTGCATGCCCAGTAGTGCGAGAGCCCGTGCGGCGGCAGGTTGCCGCTGTAGAAGCACTTGAGGAGTACGTAGAGCAGGTGCACCTCCTGTTCCGGGGAGTGGTCCGACGAGTCGGGGTGTGCCACAAGAAGGGCCGCGCGCGCGAGCCGTGACAGCGCTGCCACCGCGCCAATGACCGAGGTCAAAAAGGGCTGCGACTGGCCAAAGATGCAGTCCTGGGGCGAGGTGATGGCCACGCACGGCACGAGCGGTTCGCGCAAGATGGCCACGTCGGCGCATGTCGCGTCCACTTGAAAGGCGCGGCCCTCGGCCCCCACGGCGTCGTCGGGGTTGCGGAAGCGCTTGGGCACGGTCGGGTCTGCGCACGCGTGTGGCGGTGTCACTTAACACTGAGACGTTGGCGGGATTGGACCGCACGGCATCACCGCTTCCTTCACTGACGTGCGGAGGTTGGCGCTCGGCAAAGGGCGAGAGCGGCAGGCACTGGAGCGAGTCGACGGTGCGTCTATCCTCCACGCCGATGAGTGTCCGCGCGCGCTCCAAGGCATCCACGTAGTCGTCCAGATACGCGTGCAAGCCCGGAATCGTTTGATGGGGTACGCCGCGGACCTCGCGCGGCACGGCCGCAAACCCCGTCTCGCTGACCTGCATGTAATGCGTCTTGGCCGCCTCAGCGCACCACTCGTCCACCTGTGCCTGCGCCATCAGGATCTTGCCGTGGTTCCTGCCAAGAGGTTCAGAGGTGTAGAGGTGTAGAGAGAGGTGTAGAGGTGTAGAGATGCGATCAAAGCATACCGTTTGTCCGCCGTCACCGACGAGGCGCGGATGCCGATGCCGCCTGAGGTGCCGATATCAAAGCCGCTTCCATACGTACCGCTCCACGGCGTGGTCTCGTAGGAGCGGGGCACGTTGCTGGTGCCAACGCGGTAAACTTGGAAGAGCGTGCAAAAGAGGCGCAGATTGAGGTCGCCCACCAGAATGCGCTTGGCGGAGGCGATGCTGGAGTTGACGTGCCCTGCAGAAACGGAGTTGGCGACGTCGTTGAGCTCGCTCGCGCGCGCCGCGCCGCCGCAGATGAGCGACACGATCTCAAAGGTGCGCTTGACCTGGTCCTCGCGCTGCTCACGTGCAAAGAGATCGAGCAACTCGGGCAGCCGCACGGGCGAGTCGCCACAGACCGTGAGCGTGATGGCGACAGTGGCGAGCCCCGCGTCGCGGCGGTGCGGCAGCGGCGTGAGCGGCGCGGTCGGGTCGTCGAGCAGGTCCACCTTGCAGTCGACAATGGGCAGCAGCGTCTGTGGCCGGTCGTGCTCCTCGCACGCGGCCTCGGCGAGCTCCTGGGGCGTGGCCACGCCGCAGAGGTGGCGGCACGGGTCGCCCCGGTGGTTCTTCGACTTGAAGAGCGTGCGTATCTGCTCATTGGCCTCGAGCGCGAGGGCGAGATTGTTGGACGGCGTCGCGTGGGGCTCGGCCGCCACGCCGAGCGCGGCTTCGGACGTGACGGTTGCCGACTCGAAGTCGCTCACCGTGACGCCGCGCGCGGCCTCGCGCGCCGTCTCGTGCGCAGCGTGCATGCTCTCGGCGATGGCACGTCCCGCGCTCAGTTGCGACTCGCCCACCACGAGCTTGGCGCGCACGACAATGAAGCCGCGCGCCACGCCCGTAAGCGTGACGTCGAGCGCGCCATCGCATGCCGCACGCTTCGTCTGCTGCTTGACCTTGTCGACGACGCGCATGGCGTAGTGCCGGTTGTTGCGCAGGGACAGCTTGCCGGAGGCGATGGCGTGCAGATGTGCGATGCCCTCGACGATGCCCGGCACAAGGCTGGTGGACGCATCGTGCGGAGTCGCATTGCGAATGGCAAGAGACCAGACCACCTTGTGGTGTCCCGTCGCTTCTTGCAAGTGAGTGGGTGGCATGCGTACAGCGTGCACGGTGACGTTGGACGCGTCAGACGACGAGCGCACGAGACCAGTGTGCGCTTTCAGTTGGCCTTTGGCGTTGCGGCAGCGCCACGTCACGACCTTGGGCACGCGTTCGGGCGCGGTGACGACGAGCCCCGAGAGGGCCTCGGCGCTCTTGACCGCGTTGCGTGTAGAGATGTCCAGGAGCAAGGCGTTGCGCTCGCTGTTGAATCCGGGCGGCGCCTGGCCCGTGAGCGTTGCCACCGACGCCTGGTTGGCCAGGGTCCGCGATTGCGTGATCATGATCTTGAGGATCGACGCGTACTCGGAGGTGAAGGCGGCGGCCCAGTAGTCGAGAACGCCCCCCGACACCTGCACGACGCCCGAGCAGGGCGGCCGCTTCCGCTTGAGCGAGAGCGTTTGCTTGTCAGCCACCGCCTGCAGCGCGGCCTGTCCCCCTGCGGAGCTTCCGCGCAGCTCCCCCAGCCTCTCGCACGCGACCTTGAACCCGCTGGCCAACTCGGGGTCGCCGTCGCCGCCCTCTGCGGCCTGTGCGACGAACTCTGCCACGCCTTCCACGTCGGTACTAGGAATGCGCGCGAATTCCACGCCGTGCCTCAGGCCCCGGCGAAACTCGTCATTGCTGTGCGAGGGCCCAGCTTCGGTGTCCTCGTGCGACACGGTCGCTCCGGTCTTGGCCCGCTTCTGATTCGCCGCCTGGTCGATGCGCGCGCGGCGCGTCACCTCGGCGCGCGCGTAGTTGGTGAACAGATAGGCCGCGGAGACCTCGTGGTCAGTGATGGGCGACGCCTGCACCAGCTTGCGCAGGCGTGGGTCGCTCAGCATGTGGATCAGTAGCACCCAAGCGGCCCACACGTTGACGCCATCCGACGTGTCGCAGATCTTGATGCAGATGCTCTTGAGCGAGGCCACCTGCTGCGGCACAAGCGAGCGGATCGTGCCGGCGTCCAGCTCGCTGCGCGCAAATCCACGCATTGTGGCCATCAGATTGTGCGCGCCAATGCGGATCGGCAGCGCGTGCGGCAGCAGTCGCGTCGAGCTCGTTGCGACAAAGGGCCCCTCGCGCGGCGCGGTGACGCCGTCGACAAACTGCGCGAGGTTGGTCGCGACCGTGGCTCCGGGATCGGACGCGCGGCCAAAGGCACGCCGCGCCACGCCCATCGCAACCGCCACGGCCACCGACTGCGATGCGAAGCTGGCGCTCAGGTCTTGCAGCGAGTTGCGCGTCGTCTGCTGGCCGCCGCCTTGCGTCTTCTTGGCCTTGTGCACGACGCTCGCGCGCACACTGTTGCTGCGCATGCCGGCTGCTGCGAGCTGCGCCGCCTCCAGGGGCAGCACTGTCTGATACGTCAGAAAGCTGCTCTCGCGCGCGTTGGCATCGATGGGCCGCTGCAAAGAGAAGACGTGCGAGAGCTGCGCCGCGGGACGCACGGACCCGGCGCCTTGCGACGGATCACGCGGACCCGCGCGCGTCTTAAGTAGTGCCGTGACAGGCGCTCGCAGGATGCGCGTCAGGTGACGCGTCTCGAGGGTCGCGGCAATGCGGGTGGTCTCTTCCCACGCCGCTTCTTGCACTGCCTCCGACGGCGGCGGTGAGCGCGCTGCGCGGCTGGCGCGCTCCGTCTCCGCCATGATCATTCCGTCGTCGTCGTCGCCGTCATCGTCCGCGTCGTCGTGCATTTCTCCGCGCTGGCAGATGGACGCGCACGCACATGACAAAATTATCAAAAGTTGCAAAAAATGTCAAGATCGCCTGGCCCAACGGCAGGCCCAGGACGGCCAATTCAAAACCTTCTTAAGAAGGTCCTTAAGTGAAAAAAACTTGAGCACCTATGCCACTCCTGAGGCACCCAACCCATGCTTGCAGCAAATGAATCTCGGGTGCGAGATATGTTATTAATGAATTATTTTGTGACTCACTAGTGGACCCACTGCAGTGAATTCTTCAGTGAGAAAAAGTTGAGCACCTGGCCTCTTTCCAAGGTGCTCAACTTTTTCTCACAGCAAACCAGACCTCGAACACGAGATTTATAATTCGATGTCAATAATTATTTATTTATAAGGTACTGTCGCTGGGCCAGTCAGGGACGACGCCGTGAGGCGCTCCGGCGCTTTTGCCCTGCGCTTGGTGCCTATTTCGGCTTGCTCGTATTCGCACGTGTTCGACGACTCGTCATCGGGACTCGTCACTAGCTTCCAACGGTTTGTTTCCGCGGAGAATACGCCACTGCACGCCGCGATTTGCAAGAGTTCCCAGACGCCGTCCTGCGGCCTCCGGATGCTCTTTTCCATCCGGCTCTCAAGGATCTTCTTGACGTCCTCCGGCCCGATGGCATACGTCGACTTGCCGTTTTCGCTCTCCCCAAACTGAGAGTCCCCCCGCGCCGAGAACAGGAGCAACTTGGTTTCGCTCACCAGGGTCAACGCGGCCCCGGCCTGTGCGTGGAACATGCGTTCCAGTATCGGATACTCGTATTCGCCGTCGTCATTGCGCTTCTTCCGCTCGGCAAAGATGGCTTCAAAGTATCGAAGCGCGGCCGACGTGAACAGCGTCTTGCCGTCGTTGCGGCCAAGACCCAAGGATTCCGCCAGGCCCGTGAGGTAGATCCGCAAGAGGTCTTCCGGTTCGTAGTCGTCCAGCCATATCTTCTGGTTGAAGCGTCGGTCGAGGCCCTCGTTGGCCTCCAAAAAGTCGTTCATCATTTGGTTCTCGTATCCGGCCGCGATGAAACACGAACACCCAACATTGTTGGACAAGAAGGTCAGGATCTCGCTGATGGCCTCGGCCGAGTAGGTGTTGAGCACGGGCGGGCTCTCCTTCTTGTCGTAGGTCGTGAGGGAGTACGCCTCGTCGAGAAAGATGACACGCTCGACGCTTGAGGCGAGCAGCGCTCGCGTCTTGGGGGCCGTCTGACCCTCGTATTGCGCAACAAAATCGGCGCGAGCCACCTCGAGGTAGTCGTCAAAGACAAAGATGCCGAGCTTGCCCAGCAAGTCGCCGATGAGCCTCGCTATGCGGGTCTTTCCTACACCCGCATTCCCCATCAAGATGTAGTTGGTTTGATAGTCCTCGGCCGTCTCCGAGTTCTTGAGAAAGCCAGTGATCAGGTGCCGGAACGTCTCCAGCAGCGTCACCTGGTTTGGAAAGTCGAGCACCGGTTGCTCGATGGCATCGGCAAGGGCCTCGCACTTCTCGTCCCACCCCGAGCCGAGATTTTCCTTGCGCATCTTGGCCGCCTCCTCCAGGCGTTGGATGGCCGCCTTTTCCATCAACAGCGTCTTCCAGAGACTGTTGACCTCTTGCGCAAGCTCCCAATCGTCCGCACCCTTTGCAAAACTCTGGGCCTGGCCGGCCTTGCCCGATCGCGAAATCGCGCGGTCCTTCAGGTTTTCATCTGCCGCGGAAATGAATTCTTGCACACCCTTGTGTTCGACAACAATTTGTTTCTGTAAGGCGTCAAGCCGCTGCTTATACTTCGCGATCTTGCGGTCCATCGTGTCGTTGACCGCCGCCTTCCACTGCGAGCGCTCTGCGGATCCTCCGGTCCTGAAAGCCGTTATCAGCGCTTGCAGCGCCGGCTTCGGATCGGTGGTGGACAAGAAGGTGGGGTTTTCGACCTCCCTCAGTGCCTGTCGTTTGCCCGACGCGAGGCGGTCGTCCGAGGCCTTGCCCTTTGGGCGGTTTACCAAATCCAGCGTCACGCCGGTCTCGTTGCCGAGGCGTAGCTGCGACAAGGTGGGTAGCATGGCGCGACCTCTCTTGTTGCCTGGTCTAAACTGTAAACGAAAGGGCTTATTTGGCGCTAAAAGCTGCACACATCGTAGGCAAGGCCGCTGCACGCACTGCTTGCCGAGCCGTCGACGGCCATGTCGGTCCGAGTCCTGCAGCAGGACTGCGCTGAGCACGTGACGATTCGCGGCACATCGGTCTCGCTTTCGTTCGCCGCGCCTTCGGTGCTTCCTGTATCTGTGGTCGCTCGATTTGGCCTTCCAAACAGGAATGGTGTAATCTCGTGCGACAACCACTTGTTGCACCTGCGCTTTGACCACAGGGACGAGTCGCTCGTCCATGTCTGGGCCGCGCCCGTGGAAGCGGAACCGGTCTGGAGCTGTTTAATAATGTGAGTCTGTGCACCATTTGGTCAAAAGGGCCAGTGTGCGCATCACGCAATGGTGGAAGCGACCTACTCACGCCTCGGCTACATCGACGAGAAGGCAACCGTCTTTGTGCTGCGCGTGGCCTTTGCCTTTCTAACAGCCGCGTCGCTGTTTGCGCTCGTGGCCACGCTCACGTACATCAAAGCCGCCAACACTGCGGCCACCTACGTCGTGTCGATCTCGGCGATCATCAATGCCGTCGCCGCGTGGCACTACAATGAGATCGTCAAAGTGCGCACCGGGCAGCCGATCACGATCGACTCCGAGTGGAAGATCGACGCGCTGCGGTGCGCCACTGAACAAACTCAAACGCCTAACCCACACACTGAAGTTTTGCTGCGCATCTTTTTGCAGGCACTCCGACTGGGCCGTGACGATGCCGCTGCTGGTGCTCAAGCTGTACGCGCTGATCAACAACCCGGAGCACGACCTGCTCCTGGACTCCGTCGACGCGAGCGCGCTGTGCGCCACGCTCATGATCCTGTTGGGCGCATACTCGCGCCTCGGCCTCGACGAGCTGTACGACTACAAAGGCATGTCGCGCACAGGCTTTGTGGTGGGCATCCTGGCCTACCTGGGCAGCGTGGCACTGCTCGTCCTGCTACTAATCGACCTGGTCAACGCCTACTCGGGCGTGGAGAATACGACCCTCGTCTACACCTTCTTCCTCGTGTGGCCGGGCTACGCGCTCGTGACGTTTGCGGCCATCTGGTTCCGGCAGAACGCCGGCAGCGAGCGTTACCCAAAGAACATTGCGCTCGCCAAGGACGTGTGCTTTGCGGCACTCGACGTGTTCTCCAAGGCGGTCTTTGCATGGCACACGTGCAGCGCCGCCTTCGGCGTGCAAGTGCTCGGCAGCCGATGAGCGTTCCGCTAAGGAGAGCGTGCGCGTAAATGTGTAACTGTGTGTGCGTGTGCGAATCGTGTCGCGCGTGTTCATAACAAGAGTGATAACGGCCGCATGTATTTTCCCACGCGTGCCGTCAAGACGCGCGCCTCGATCCTCAAGACCATGACGTCCCCCAAGAGGGTGTTTGCGATTATCACGGCGGCCCTGACGTTTCTGACGTTTGCGCGTGTCGTGGTGTGCCTCGTCGAGGCGTACGTCGAGGTGCGTTCCGAGCGGCTAGCAGACGAGGGTCTGATGCACATGTGCAGCGACGCGTCCCATCAGGCCTCCGCCGCGCCCGACTTTCGGACGCTGTGTGTCCGCAAGCGCGCTGAGCGCGCCGCGCCCATTGTGCTCAAGGCCGTGCTGCGCGCGGTCACCACGGCTTTTTCGGAGTTTTGCGAAGTCTTTAGCTCGCCCTCGCGCGTGGCGCTGCTGGTGCTCTTCTCGATCACAGGCATCGCCGCGCCCGTGGTCAAGGCACTGGCGGCGCTCTTTGTGCAGAATCTGAAAAAGCGGCGCATGCGGCACAGCGGCGCCAAGTACGTCACGTCCGATTCCGAAGAGTCTGACGAAGATGGTGAGGAGGAGGGCCACTACCAGGTCGTGGAGATCTCGCCACGGCACGCGTACAATACGCGCCAACGGCTTGGGCTCACGCTTCGCCGCGGATTGCAGCGCATTGGAACGCCTCAGATGGCTACACTCATTTGATAAAAACAGAACCCTCGAACACACACACACACACACACACACACACACACACACACGCGTGTCTTTAAAGAGCAAACTCGAAAACGGGCACGTCGGCCTCGACCCACTCATTTCCTCCCTCTTCCGCACGCTCGTCAATCCGGTTGACGTAGATTCGCACCGCGTCTTCTGCAACTAACCGTTCCGGTGGGGGGAAGGATGAAAGCACGCTTTCTTGACTAAACTGCTCAACCGCGTTGGCAGTGATCTTGATCATGTCCGACTGCGTCACAGTACGCTCTGCGGCGACCATGGCCGGCTCCAGAGCGCTCGTAAACGCGCTCAACGTGCGCTCAAAGTTTTGTAGGATGTCAGGGTAGCGCTCAAGCAGTCCGGCTCCCGCAAGATGTGGTGGGGTTGATGCATGGTTCAGCTCATCCTCGTACATTTTCCAGCGCATCCCAAACCTCACTGCCAAAAGAAACAATCGCGTTGCGCGCAGGTACGACACGGTGGATCCCCATGACAAGACCGGCTGAAGCCGTGCCAACTGCGCAAACTTGTCGCGGATTTGCTCGATCACGGGAACCCACAGATCGGCACGCACCACGGTGGCGTTCCCGGTTTGCACTTCGGTGGCCTCTTCCTCGTCTTCGTAGGTGTCCAATTGTTCTATCAGATCATCCAAGTCCTTGTGCAGCTTGCGGCAAGCGTACACACGAGCGCACAGCGCGTAAAACTTCTTTTGTGCGCTGCCAGAATTGTCGAGCACCGGTGCTTCGCTACCAAAGATGCGGCGCGTGAGCTCGTTCCAGAGCGCGTCGCCGCTTTCTTGGCACATGGCGCGATGGCGCTTGTTGAGGGCGCACCACTTGGCGGCGCTGCGGCACGCATCGTCCACTAAGCCTCTACCGGCCATGTCCAGGATGAGCCGGAGTGCGTCGTCGTTCAAGTCCTCCATCTGCAACGCGCCCGTTTGCAAGCTGGCGCGATGCGCCGCGCCAGCGCGCAGCACGGCCTCAAGGCGGGAAGGCATTTGTCAACCCTTTGCTTGAACGAGCGCCTTCAACGGCTTATCAGAACAGCACTCACACGTATAAACACGCGTACCACTGCTACTACTGCTCGCGGTAACCGGACACTGACACCACGGTAGAATTTGCGTCGCCCGAGTAGACGGTGTCCTCACAAAGTCCCGGCTGCCGCATGTCTCGCGTGAAGGCGACGTAGCCCGCGGCGTTGTAGAGCTCGATGAACGTGAGGCGTCCGTTCAACCAGTAGTCCTTGCGCACGAGCAGAGTGGTTGTCGGGTCCCGGTACTCGACCGGAAAGCCCGGCTTTGGATTGTTTGCGACCAGTCCGTTTGTACTGTTGAGGTACGCGTAAATCCCTGTGGTGGGCAATTCAGAGTTGGCGCAAGCACCAGTGGGCGCCGACGGCCGCAATGGAAGGTTCTCCAAACCCGGAAGCGCCATCGCGCTCTTCTATCAGAGCGCGTGCATGTTGCGGTTATCACGCAACTTGCAAGCGATGCCGGAAGTGCCAACCCTTCCGCAATTTGCTACATGTAGAGCGGTGTCAAATGCATACACCGGTTCGTGTCACCGTCGTGCTAGTATCCACAGTCCGGCGTTCGTGGATTCTGCGCGCATGAGCTCGTACGACGAGTATTACGAAACGGACGACCCCTGGGAGCGCCATCAGCAGCGGATGGAGTTGGATGCGCACCTGGCACGGTGCCGCGAGGAGGAAACCAAGCGCAGCGCAAGCATGGCGCGCGCCGGCGAACTCGTCCAGCACGGCTCGGTCGCCGACGCGCTGCTGCCTGCGCTGGTCCGGCACCTCGCGACGCTGCGCGCGCTCGCGTGCACGTGCCGGGCGTGGCGCGCCAAGGTGCGCGAGCACTTTGCAAGCCTGGCACAGCTCCAGCTGTACAGGCACGACGTCTCAGAGAGCAACGCGGCGTTTGTGTATGGCCCGCTGCTCAAGCGTCGCCCCGACCTTCGCGTGATCTTTGTGCACGAAGATTATGGCAGGGTCAGTGGGTACACTATTCCAAGGGGGGGCTTGAAAAAATGGATGGACGACCTCCGACGGCGCGGGAAGTGGGTTCTTGACAAAGAGGACTCTGGCTTTGCCACGTTCTTCGAGAGCCGCGCCATCGCCAAGATCCCGGAGCTGCGCCTCGTGCTGCCTCGGGAAAGAGTGACTACCAGCAGGAAACGTCCCACCTCGTTCACTTGCGAGGAGCTCTCAACCTACCGTTCAACCAATGACTACTGGTTTGGTGAAGGCAGCCACCATGAGTTCCATTGTGTGCAGCACAAGCTTGCGCGTACCGCATTCGAGGTCATAGCCGGGTGCCACCTGGTCGCTGCGCTGAAGGCACTCAAAAGCCCAGCGTGGTTGCAAAACTTGGAGCTCGACCTCTGCCACATTCATCTCGACGACGAGGGTGCGCGTACGGTGGCGGTAGAGATGCGCAAGAACGCGCCCCCAAAGCGCATTCTCCTTCATGCCACGATGTCTCAAAAGGGCTCGCTTGGAATGCTCGGCGTCCTGGCACACAACCGCTTCAGGCACGGCGGGGCACACGTAGACGTGAGCTGTCTCGAATCACTATCGATAACAGAGGGACGTTTGTGGGAGCCGGGGCCGTATTTTGCACTGTGCTCTCTGCTCAGTCGCTCGAGCCTACCTATGCTGACGTGTCTCAGCCTGTCCAACTCGCGGTTGGGGGCGCGCCACATGGCCGACGGCAAGTTTAAGGGAGCGTTTATGGAGAGAGGGTCGCTCCACTTGCTGGAAGAGCTCAACCTCCACGCCAACAATCTGGGCAAGGACGGGCTGGCGTCCTTGCAGGATTGCACCTACCGGATGCCCAAACTTCGCAAGCTAGACATCGGCTACAATTACATACCAGTAGATGAGGAAGTGCGCTTTCTCTACTGGATTGGAAAGGAGGCACAATGGCCCTGCATACAATCGGTCCGTGGGTCGCCCATTACCGCCACCTCCATCGCAACAAAAACGTGTTGGCTGGCGCGTACGCGGTGCAAATGGGAGCGGTCGCTGGAGGAGGAGGTCGGTCACTGGACTGCGCGCGACCCGGAAGACGAGCCAGGAGGTACCGATCGTGAGGGGCACACGACGGACGAAGAATCCGGCGACTTAAGCGACGCCATGAGCTCCGAGGAGTCCAGCTCCTCCTCCTCGGATTACGACAACGACCAGGTGGATGAGTAGGACAAGGACTTTCACGAGTAGTTTGCGGCTTGTGCGTGCGTGCGTGCGTGCGTGTGTGTGTGTGTATCTGTGCATGTATGAATTCAGCACCGTCCCCGTCTAAGACCGCATCGTTTGCCCGTCCTTACTGGAACGCGGCCACGTGCTACGGCACGGCCCACGCGACCACCACGTTTCACGAGCAGTACAACAAGCACGACTACCGTTACTCGTACGGCCGGTGCGGCGAATTTGTGCGCCAGGACGGCCTGCGCGGGCTGGCGCTGGGGTACTGCACCAAGGTACGCTTTACGCGCTTCTTGACAACGCCGCTGGCGACAGAGCTGACGGGAATCGACCTGACCCGGCCCGGGCAGAGCGCCGCGCAGGCCGCGCGCGTAGCTGAGGTGGCGGACGCCTTCTTTGACCTGTTGGTGCGGTACTCGCACTTGCACCCGTACCGCGACGGCGACTACGGCAACGTCATGCGCTCGCGCAAGCTGCCGCGCGACTCCTTTTGCATTTTTACGGGGTTTGCGGAAGCGCTCGCCTCGCCAGAGCTGGAAACGCTACGCGCAATGTGGCGCGCACGCTACCCATCGGCGAAGGCGCCACCGGCGCCACCGACTCCGCCACCACCGAAACCAGAAGCGTCACAAGAAACAGCAACATCACCGCCCCCGCTGCCGCCGCCATCGCCAGGCACATTGCGATCAGCAGCTGCGTCCCTCGCTCGTACGATCCCAAAAACGATTCATTTGGAGGCGCTGGAGGCGCGTCTGGTGGCGGAATACAAACGCGCATCGGATGCGTGCGTGCACTCGCACGCGACTAGTCCATCGGGATGTGCCGTGCACGCGTGCACGGGACTCTACACCGTGCAAACCGTCATAGCGCGGCGCGGCGTGCGCGCGGGCCGCAGACAGGTGGTGGCCGTGACCAAAGGCGCGTTACGACGCGCGTTGCACGTTACGGCGATGCGCTCGATGCGCGAAATCCGAGACGCGTTTGAGCGCCCGAAGCGTTCCTGCAATTAGACTCGCACCAGCTGCGTGGTGATAGGGTGCTATGGAAACACTAACGTTCCATTCCCTAACTAGCACCGGCAGCACTAGCACCAACGCGGCCAAGCCAACGCGCAAGGTCTTAATCTACGAGAACAACCAAAAAGCGCGTCGAAGAATCGCACCGCCACCGCTGCGGCGGATCTGCCCGTGCTTCTCGCTGTGGTGCTGCTTGCCATGGATCTTCGTCCTGGCAGTGCCCATCGGCGTCGCCATATGGGACGGCACGCGCGACCCAAAGCGCGTCCTACGACCACCGCCCTCGATGCCGCCGATGCCGCCCACTTCGCCACCGCCGCCGCCGCCGCCCGTTCAACCCTCGCGACCGCCGCCAATGCCCTCGAAGCCACCACCGCCCTTGCCACCTTCGCCGCCCTCGCCGCCTTCGCCACCACCCCCTCCGCATCCACCCGAACCGCTGACGCCGCCCTTGCCGCCCGGACCGCCGTTGGCGCCAGGGCAAGTTTACGCTACGACGGTCGAGTTGGTGCTGTCCGAGACGCACTTTCTCAATAGAAATCGTGCGAGGCGCGCGCTTTCGCTCACGGGAGACGTGCGCACCATCGTGCAGCAGGCGCTCGGCACCCTCACCATCTGGGACTTCTACTTGCACCAAGAGCACATCTCGGACGGTTTGACTCTGTGGAAGATCACGCTCGTCATGCCGCAAACGGAGCTACCAAGCTACCAACACGTGCTCGCCGACCCAGCCTTCCTGCCTCAGATCAACGACCATTGGTCGCACTCGGACGAGTCGTCGCTTGAGATCGCTTCTAGCACCGTAAAAGGCCTGACCGTGCGCACAGCGCCGCCCTCTCCGCCATCACCTCCGGCGCTGCCGCCTTCGCCGCCGGCACCGCCACAACCCCCACCTTTGCCTCCACCGTCGCCGCCACCGAGCCCGCCGCCGCCCTCATCACCGCCTTCGCCCCCACCCTCACCGCCGCCGCCCTCGATGCCACCGCCCTCGCCGCCGCCCTCGCCGCCGCCGCCA
>TARA_B100001057_G_scaffold196466_1_pt1 | contig 18572 bp, 17 predicted proteins | sample TARA_B100001057 | Tara Oceans TARA_B100001057 (sample SAMEA2621839) | marine metagenome | biome: marine biome (ENVO:00000447); feature: surface water layer (ENVO:00002042); material: "saline water (ENVO:00002010), including plankton (ENVO:xxxxxxxx)" | depth 5 m
ATTTCCGCAGGATAGTCCCTTGGATTGGCAAATAAGTCCCTGTTTCTCAGCTCTCGTGATCGGCGAGGTAGCGTTCAGCCTCAAGTGCTGCTGCACAACCCTGCCCTGCAGCCGTAATTGCCTGACGGTAAAAGTGATCTGCCACGTCTCCTGCAGCAAAGAGCCCCGGCGTGCGGGTCGCTGTTCGTCCAGGCGTCTGCAGGATATACCCGTCCCCATCAAGATCCGCCAGTCCGTTCAGGAATCCGCTATTGGGAATGTGCCCGATCGCGATAAATACCCCTTTGACCTTCAATGAGCCCTCTTCGCCGGTTTCACGATTACGAATGCTTACTGAGTCCATTTTCCCATCGTCTCCGGGATGATAGGCGGTGAGCTCCGTATTCCAGACCGCCTCCACTTTCTCGTGAGCGAGGGCCCTTTCGGCCATAATTTTTGACGCGCGCAGCTCACCCCGCCGATGAACAAGATACACCTTGGTCGCAAACCTTGTCAGGAAGGTCGCCTCTTCGCAGGCTGAGTCGCCTCCACCAATAACTGCTACCGGCATATCTCGGTAGAAGGCACCGTCACAGGTGGCACACGTGGTCAGGCCATTTTTCCCATTTTCCTCATTGGGCAACCCCAACAACCGGGGCCGCGCTCCTGTGGCCACAATGACGGTTCGAGCCTGCAAGCTCTCTTCCCCGCAACGAACGACGAATGAGCCATCATCAGCCTTCTCGACCAGATCGACGGTCTTGTAGACAATTTTGGCTCCGAACCGTTCGGCTTGCTGCTGCATGTTGAACATCAGGGAAGGGCCATCGACACCCTCCGGGAATCCCGGGAAATTCTCGACCTCACTGGTGGTCGTGAGCTGCCCTCCAATCTGCTCTCCTGCAAGTACAAGCGGCTCAAGGTTAGCCCGAGCGGTATAAATCGCCGCGGTCCATCCTGCACAGCCGGTTCCGATAATGATAACGTCTTCCATAAAATCTCGTAGTCGTTCTAGGTGTTGCGAACTGCGGCGACTCTGATCGAGGAGAAGCAGAATAACCAATCTGAAATCTAACTAATTATCCCTTTTCGCCCGCTCCGAGGCGATCCACGCCCGATCTTGATCCGAAAGTCGGCTCTCTTTGGCCCTGATATTTCTTCCATCTGGTTCCACCAAAATCAACTGCCCCGACTTGTAGCGGGTCAGCTTCGCAAAAACCTTGCGCCCTTCCTGATCCGTCCACTCCCGGTAACCCCTGCCGGCCATCGACTGGCGCCATTCCCCGTGAAGATCGACAGCCTTCCCAGTATCATTTCTGAGACGCCCCTCGTAGAAATCGAAATAACTTTTACGATATCCGCGATAGCGCGCTGCAACCTTGCCGTCCGGGGTCAGCAAGAGCACCGTCGGGAAGCCCTGAACCTTGTAGCGGCGCTTAAGCTCCTCCAGATAGTTTTCTTTTCGAATCTTGTCGTCCATCGCTGATTGGCCCTGTCCTCCGCTCACTCCCTTGACATTAAAATCCAGGCGGAGCCGCACTAAGGCTCCCTTGGCCCATTCGCTGAAGGCACCCTTGGAGAACACCTCGCTATCGAGCGAGCGGCAAAGAGGGCTGAACTGGGTATCGGTGAACCACACGAGAATGGGCTTTCCGGAGCGCATTGCAGCCCTTCGGGCCTTGGAATAGCTGACAAACCATGGACCCTCGCGACCCTTGTCCACCATAACCTCTTCCATCCCTTCCATGCTCTTTTCGGGGTTATCGGGGTCGGTCCACATCAGATCCTCCTCCCGCGCCTTAATCCGATCAGTTACTTCACCACTAAGCTCCGAAGAATCATCAAGCGTCACCCTGACCCCCGAATTTCCCGAACGGCCACCCGCGCGAAGAAATGCAGGCACACGAAGAGCGTCCGGGGAGTTCGCGCCAGGTTTAGGGCCGGCTAAGCGCTCAATCCTGCTACAGGAGCTGCCGGCCACTGCCAGCACGGCCGCTGCCAATGGTAATACCCTCCAGATCACGAAGAGATCTTACCCGCTAAACCGGATCAATCAAGCCACCCAATTGTCATTGCTCCTGACCCGTCATCCCATAGAATCCCCGCGAGCAATGGCCCGGATACGCTTCTCCCTTCAGCTTATTGTCCTCCTTATCTGTGGGATCTCTGGTGCATCAGCTGCCGGCGACAAGGAACCCGCTTACTCCAAGGGCGGAGAATGGAATCTCCGCAAGGAACAGCACGCACACTTTCCCCTTCCTTTACCTGCCTACACAGATCCCAAACATGAAGCATTCGAGGGAGAAGGCGGAACTCTCTGGGAGAAGCTCAAAAAAAGGGCTGTTGCTCAGAATTACTTCAACCTGATCGCTACGATCATATTCGCCTGTGCGATCCTCCACACCTTTCTCTCGGGAGTCTTCAAGGAAATGGCTCACGCCCATGAAGATCGACACCGGAAGAGCATTGAAGAAAACAAACGGAGGGCGGTGGACAAACCTGAGGACGATGCCAAGGACGATGTCTCGTTCCGCGCCTGGTTCTTTCACACCCTCGGTGAGGTTGAAGCGGTCTTTGGCATCTGGGTGATCGCTCTTGCCGGCGCGGTCCTGTGGTGTCATGGGATCGCACCCGGTGACGGCTTCATGCATGGAGTGACGGAACTCCAGAATTATCTGGGCTATGATGTAAACTACACTGAGCCTCTTTTCGTTGTAGTGATCATGGCCATTGCGGCGACCAGACCCATCATAGTTCTTTCCGAAGCCTGTGTAAACAAGGTCGCCCAGCTCTTCGGGGGGACTCCGGCAGCCTGGTGGTTCTCAACTCTGACTCTAACACCACTGCTTGGATCCTTCATTACCGAACCGGCTGCGATGACGATTGCCGCTCTTCTCCTCGCAAAGCGCTTCTACTCTCTTTCCCCAAGCCCAATCTTTGCCTATGCCACTCTTGGACTTCTCTTTGTCAATGTGTCCGTTGGCGGAACCTTGACTCATTTTGCCGCGCCCCCCGTTCTGATGGTCGCCGAGCGATGGGACTGGGGCATGGGATTCATGATGACCCAGTTCGGCTGGAAGGCCGTCATCGGAATTCTCCTATCAAACGTTCTCTATTTTGCCTTCTTCCGCCGACGTTTCGCTGCTCTCGGTGGCCCCACGATCCAGCACGACCCAAATCAGCCCCCGCGCTGGGAAGAACGAGAGGACCCAATTCCTCCCGTCATTACCGCCATTCACCTGCTTTTTCTTGGGTGGACCGTCTTCATGGCGCATTACCCACCTCTTTTCCTTGGCGGATTCCTCATCCTCCTCGGCTTCTCTGAGGGCACGGGTCATCACCAGAACGACGTCAAGATGCGCACCCCGCTCCTGGTCGGCTGCTTTCTGGCAGGCCTTGTCATCCATGGTGGCTGCCAGGGATGGTGGATCGAACTCCTCCTTACCACCTTTGACAATGAGTGGGTCCTTATGGTCGGAGCCACCGTTCTCACCGCCTTTAATGATAATGCCGCGGTAACCTACCTGGCTTCTCAGGCTCCCCAGCTAGCAGATGCCGCAAAGTATGCGGTTGTCGCCGGAGCGGTGACCGGAGGCGGCCTCACCGTGATAGCGAATGCTCCCAACCCCGCCGGACAGGCTATCCTTGGACGTTTCTTCAAGGGTGGAGTTTCCCCGGCCAAGCTGGCCCTGGCAGCGATGGTCCCCACCGTCATCGTTGGCGCCGCCTACATGCTCCTGTAGCCAACCATGTTTACCGGACTTATAGAATCTACCGGACGCACCATTTCACTGGAGCCACGGGGCGAACAGGCTCGCCTTACCATTGAAGTGCCATTTTCGGAAGAAACTGCCCGGGGAGATAGCGTGGCCATCAACGGATGCTGTCTCACCGTGGTGGAGCAATCCGAGAATTCCCTGGCCTTCGACATCCTGACCCAGACCCTCGATGTCACCTCGTTGGGCTCCCTGAAACCCGGCGCACTAGTCAACCTCGAGCGAGCTCTCCGTGCCAATGACCGTTTAGGAGGACACTTTGTCCAAGGACACGTCGACGCCACCGGGGTCATCAACGACCTGTCCACCAAGGGGCAGGATCATCGCTACGAAGTCCAGCTTCCGCCCGAGGTCTACCGCTACTGCATCTCTCGCGGCTCCCTTGCAGTGGACGGCATCTCACTCACCATCGCTGAACTTCTCCCGGACTCTGCCCTCTTCTGGATTACTCCGCATACCTTTCGGGCCACCAACCTGCAGTCCGCCTGCGCCGGGCAAAAGGTAAACTTGGAAGCCGATCTCCTCGCCAAATATGTCGAGGGTCTCGCCCGGGACAAGCGTTAGCCCCGATGATCTTGCTCAACGAGGAGCTAGCAAATCAAAGGGCCACATCGGCACATTGCGCAGGATCCAAAAGCCAATGATTACACCGGGCAACCACCAAGACAGCCCTCTTGGCAACCTGACTCGCGGCCCCCGGTAATCCCGTCCTTTCACCCATGCCAATCCCTCCAATGCAATTCCCACGACGAGGAAAGGCAGGAGGACAACCAACAGGGCGTTTTTCTTGAGCGCATCACCAATCCGGAAGTTGGCGAGGGCATGCCCCGCACGCGTGCCCCCGCACCCGGGGCAATGCAAACCGGTCACCTCGTGAAAGGAACAGGGAGGAAGAAAGGTCCCGTCAGTTTCAGGATCATTCTCCTTCAGATGGAGAATCGCGAGCAATCCCACGACTGCAAAACCAAGGACAAGGATCAGCCGCGCGCTCACTAAAGTTCTGATATGACCCCAAGCCCGATGAGTGCCACATAAAAGACAATAATCACCATGCTAGAACCGAACGAAACCCATGCCCACGTCTTTGCCTTTTTGGATGCGTCCATCGCTCCGGCTATATCGCCACGCGCGACCAAGCCGTCGACCTTCGCCGCATAGACTATTGCCGGAATACCGAAGGGCCAGCAGCAAAGAATCGTGACTAGGATAGACTGCACAAGGTAGTTGGGTATCCGTTCGTGCGCGACGGGCCCCGCGATTCCAACTTCCGCCTGAGGGGGCTGACTGCCACTGGCAGGCGGCGCAACCGGGGTCGCAGGAGGCTCGGAATCCACCCCAGAGATCTCGGGAACTTGTCCAGCCGGAATCCAATCTGCCATCCCCTTCCGCCACACCAGGTCGGTCTGAGCCAGCTCACCGGTTACCACCATACTTCGCAGGTTTGCCAGACTGACCGGCCCCTGCTTCTCACCGTGTTTTGCGTAATACCACTCCATCTCGCTAGCGCTGCATTGTCCGAACAAAGGATCTCGCCGATTCTGCAATCGATCAATCCTTAAGAAGGCACGAGCCCCCCAAGTAGACCTAAAAACCCGAGCCCTAACCCGACATACCCGAGAATCAACCCGGCCAAGGCCATTCCATCACCTCCTTGCTGACCCCCTGAGGCACGAATCTCCCCCTTGGCGATATGACCAAAGATGACTGCAAGAATCGACGGAATGATAAAACAGCAGGTGATCACTCCGATGCATCCACAGACCAGACTTGCAATCGCCTTTCCGTTCGTAGGTGGCTTGGAGCCCACCGGTCCCGGATACGGAATATTGGCCGGGGAACCAGCCTGTGCTCCCGGCGGCACCACCTGTGGAGAATGATGCCCCTGTGGGGGACCCGCTTCGGCACCCACTGCGCCCACCCGAGGAGAGTCAAAGTCCTGAATCTCGCTTGCCGGAATCCAGTTTCCCATTCCTTCACACCACACAAGGTCGGATCCGGCAACCTCCCCGGACACAACCATGCTCCTAAGTTGAGAGGCACTTACCGGACCTTTTCTCTCGTTATTCTTTGCATAAAACCACTCCATGATTCTCGGTATTGCCTGCTCACAAGCGCCTCGCCCACACATCACCTAGCGCGGACACAGCTTCGAAGATTCCTGTCGTCTCTATCTTCAACGCCCACCAATCAGGCGCAAGCACGGAAGATCCGGACCATCACGACTGGGTCAAGACCCCTAGTGATTTAGAGGCCCGCTCAACTGAAGGACGTCCTTGCCAAACAAACCGCCTTCAACCTCCAGCCTCGATTCCTTCAAAAATTGCCCCTGCTCACCGTAGCTCCGCAGCGCACATTCGTGTATCATCCCCTCTGCAGAGCTCCCCTCCTTCCCTGACAGACGAACAAAGACCCGCCCCTGCTCTTCTCCTGTCTTCCTCTCTTCCGGAATCAGCTTCTCTACAAGCTCACTAATATCTATTCCTACCTCGATAGGCCCTTCCTCTCCGGGACCAGCAAGCGGAACATGCCCCGCGTTGGCTCGCCCAAACAACGGCCACCCATTAAAGGCCTCCGGCGCTATCTCGTGCTCAGGAGAAGTTGCCGTCTCCACCCCAGAAACTCCAATGAACATGCGCAGGTTCGTGCGATCGGAGCACGACATTTTAACTCTCAGGGTGTGGCTCGGGATATAGCGTTTTACCTCCGCGCGACCGAGGTAATTACCCCGCTTCCAGGTCGGATCAATCATGGCCGAATACAGCAGATAAATCTTGCCGTCCCCCGACCACTTTGTCCCCCACGAATTCACCACAATATACGCTCCCTTTTCCCAATCCGCGAGGCTGACCCGCCCATCACCATTGAGATCCAGATCATTTGTAATTTTACCATCTCCGTTCACGTCATAACCAATCTGGTCATCGTATCCTACACAGGTGATCCCGTGCCCATAGCCCGAAGGCCCCCACCGGGTCCAGAGATCCTTCCCCGCGCCATACTGACCCTCTGGGATGGTAAAGGTCACCTTCTTGAGCTCTCCCATGCGTCCGTCGAGAGCAAATATTCCCCCACACACCTCTCCATCCTTGGAGTCTCGATTCCGATCATAGAGCCAGCCTCGCGCCTCAGTCAATTGAGCCACTGAATTGGCCGGTGAGTATCGATACCCGGAGATACGATATTCCATCGCCTCACGCCAGATGCTGTAGCCATCAGGCCACACCCCGATCTTGTTCAGCCTCACACCTCCATAAGATTGAGCCGTTGGTATCCCGATCCGCTTCGCTACCTCCCACCCGTGATAGGCCTCAGACCCCGTGTTTTCGGCCCGATTCATCATATTCCACGAAAAATGAGCCGGAAACCGATGAGCATCTGTATCCGCAGCCGTTCCATTCAGAACGTTCATCTCGTAGGTAAAAATCGATGCCACCGAGGCGAATTGACCACAGGCCCCCCACCTTTGCTTATAGATTGGGGGATATTCCCGGCGGCTTGAATTATCGACCCGCGAGGGAAGCCTTTTGGGGTCACTCTGACTCACCCCAACGTCGGGCCCTTTAGCATCAGCCCATGTATCATACTCCTTTCCCTCTGACGGAGGACGCGTGAAGCCTCCGGGATAGGCTGCCCGCGGAGCATTGTCATCAGCCGGTAGACTTTCTGCGGACAACACAAGTGCCCAGCAAGAGATGAAGGGGATTTTCCAGAAAAGGTTTGGGCGCATGAAACTAGGAATCCTCAGTTTTGATACTCGCGAAGACCGCCTGAAAAAATGGAACAGACAGCGCATAACGCTGCCTTGAGACCAAAATTTCTCAAGCCATTAACTCGGATAGAGGACCAGCAAGATCCAAGTCCTTAAGATTCGAGTCGGGTTGACCAAAGGAAACGGGAGGATTCATACCCGCGGCCTTCATGAAGGACAGATAGAGATTCCCTATGGTTCGGTGCCCCTCTTCTCGATATTTGGGAAATTCCATGTAGCGGCCCATTCTCAATCGGCCAGACGATCCACCCACGAGAAGGAATGGCCAGTCGGCCTGCCCGCCGTGGTGATCACCACCCGAACAGGACATGTAGACGATAAGGGTATGATCTAGCATCGTGCCGTCTCCCTCCGGAATGCCATCGAGTTTCCCTGCCATTTCCGCAATTCCATCCAAGTGCAACCTCTCAACCGCCGCTCGCGCTTCGTTCCCATTCATCCCATTAGTGGCTTTATTCTCCCCCAAGTGCCCAAGAGCGTGCACTGAATTAGAAATACCCAGCTCCCGGTATTCCACCCCCAGAGTGTCAGGCCGGATCGTTATCACATTCGTAAGACCGGTTATTAGTGATGCTGCTGCTAATTCGAAATACGACTCAATCCGATGCTTCGGCTTTACCGAGTCATAGAGCCCCCCCGGCTTAGGGGCAAACCTCTTGACCCTCTCAGACAGGGCCACTTTTTTCCGCTCCAGATTTTGGAGCTCCTCAAAGGAATTCAGATACAGGCCAAATCGCTCCTTCTCGTCACCCGTCAACTGCTTCTCAATCCGCTTGGCGTCCCCGGTCAAAAAGTTCATCAAACTCCCATTCAAGGCCAACTCTCTTTCGAGCTCCTCCGGAGGCGCCACCGACGCCCCGAAGAGTTCAACGAACGCTTTTCGGGGAGAGGCTTGAAAAGGCACCGGCATACCAGCCTTGTAGGCCGAAATATTGGGATAACAGTAGCTCTCAGCAAGTGCCCCTCCCTCCAGCAAGCGGCCATTGGTCGCCATTCCATACATGGGATAAGGCCCCATCGAAAGCTGCTTACCTAAGAGGCAATCAATGCTGGGGGCTATCGCCACCCTTTCTGAATTGTGACATGAGAGCGCGCCATAACCCGCAGTATGATTCCCGCTGAAACCCTCCCCTGAAAGACTTTGAATAATAGTAAGACGGTCCCGGAAGGCCTCAAGGCGCGAGAGCTTCGCCGGAAGCGCGTGCTCACTTAATGACACGTCGACCATCGGCCCGAGTCGCCTCGCCTTATTGCCGAGTTTCCTTCCCTCAAGGCTCACATAATGATTTTCCAAGCCCTCAGGCACGAGATTGAATTTATCGATCCCTGAAGATTTCACCACGAAGACAAAGCGCCGAATCGGTTTCCCTCCCCGCCCAGCCGTCTGCTCCTGCGCCTGCGCCTGCAGAGAGGGTAGAAACGGAGCCATTGCTAGAGAGGCACCAGCTTTGAGAAACTTCCGACGTTTTTGAATCATCAGGTGATGGTTGAAGGTTCAACTATGAAGGTCATTTCTCAGCGGCGATAGAGAAAAGAGTCCGAACTCAGAAGGGAGACTACTAGGGCCTTAAAGCTACCGTTGTTTGCCAAATAGGCTCGTTCCGCCGCCACCAATGTTCTCGAGTCACTCAGCATTTCATTCCTGCCCATGAAATAGCGAAAGAGATGACGAATAAAGGATTGTCGTGCCCTCGTAGAGCGCCCAATTCGATGAAGCATTTCTACCGCATCCTTTACCTCCCCATCTACATCCGACTCACCGGTCCCTTGAATTTCACCTGCTGCGTTAACTTCCCGTGCGGTCAGCTTCCCCTCCCTGAGCCATTTCTCAAATTGTTGATCTCGGCGTTTTACCAGTTTGCCATCCTCTCCGAAATAGACATGCGTACGGTAGCGGCCCCAGTCATCGAAAATCTCGAAGGTTTCACCAAGGGGGTTGATCTTGTGGTGACAATTCCAACACCGCTCCTCACGAAGAATCTCCATCCGCTCTCGCAGGGTCTGGTGAGGATCCGTCGGCACTTGCGCATCGACGTCGGGCGGGAGGTCCTGAAGTTTTCCTGCCAGCAATTTTTCCAACACCCAGATCCCCCGGTGAATCGGATCGTTGCCATCGTTTAACGACCATGCAGCCAGCCACGCCGGATGTGTCAGGATCCCTGAGCGCTGATCACGAGGCATGGGAAACGGCTGCTCCACGGGCCAATTCCATCTCTGGTCCTCAGACCGGCCTGATTCTGGAAGATTATAAGCGGTAATGTAGATGAGATCTGACAGCCCTCGTGACCGATTGGAGAAAGGGAAGTCCGGGTGGGGATGAATACCCTCAGCAAGTGCATTCGTAAAAAGACGTACGGCCTGCTCCGCCCTGTTCCGCCTTTCCTTCAGAAAGGTTCTTCGGCGCTCTTCCCACTCAGCGTCCGGAACATGATCCGGCTTGGTCCGATTCTCATATTCCAGCTTCGCCTTCGCGACCTCACCATTCACGTATTCAGGATCGGTCACTTCCTTCACCCGATTATCATAGAACTCCCGGGCGTAGTCATTGTTCCCAGGGTGAGCCACAAAGTAATCATTGGTAGTCAGCAATTCGGCAATGACATCCTGATCACCGCGAAGCACATGTTCGATAATCATCTTCGCATCATGCACGAGATACTGAGTGTTCCACTGGGGTATCCCCTCCAATCTTCGGCGATCGTTGTCCTTGAAGACATCCCCTGCTCGATCAAATCCGAAAAACTGCTCGAAGAAACGCATCACACGAGGCAACGCGGGCGCCGACCACGTGCCCTTTCCAAGCTCTTCATCCAACAAGGTCCGGACCACTTTCGAAACCTCATCAGGGCCCTTCAACTCATCGCTTTGATAGGCGTTCCAAAGAATAGGCGAACGCTCGGGAACATCATCGGTAAGCGCATAGGCCAACGCGTTAACGATTTCATCCGGAGAAAGCTGGCGGCGCCCATGTTGATCGACCTGCCCTAACCCAAACTCCATTCGGTAAATCGCTTCCGGGCTCAGGAAGATCCCCTTGATCGTCGTTTTGAGCCCTTCCAGGTTTCCTCCCAGCTCCACGTTCTTCTTCAAGAACGCCCGATACCGTTCCTCTTCGTCTTCCGAGGGCTTCCGCCCTACGATTCGCCGAAACTCCCGCGCGACCGTCGTCCTAAGCACCTCCTCCGAGGGAGCTCCCTCCCTCTCTGCAAACGAGCTGAATTCCCCTTTCCTTTGTCTTTCCTCAAGAAACTGATCCACATTAACCAGAATCATCTGAACCGTGCTCTGGTCCACCTGCGCCATCGAGGAGTAATCCCGAATCCCTTTTTGTGATGTCACATAGGCAAACGGGCTACGGGCCCGCCCAAACCCCTTTTTATTGAACATCTCGGGGCTAAGCCGCCAAATTCTTGAAGGCGAGAAAGCCAGCTCTTGTACGTCACCCGAAAACAGGGTCTCATGGTCGACCCAGTTCCCATACTCCGGTGCGAGGAGCTTTTTTCGATACGCCTCAGCTCGATCCGAGGGCTCCAGATTTGTTTCGATCCACTGGATGACACTTCTACGAAGGGGCCCGCTCGGAAGAGCCTTCGCGTCCCGAGGAGGCATATCCCCGGTCGTTAACTGAATAAGGACCTCTAACCAGCGATCCGCAGTCTCTTCGTCTTCAAAATTCGAACCCAGGTCATGAAGAGTAACCCCTCCCTTTTCCTTATTACTACCATGACATTGCACACAATACGCCTCGACAAAGCCCGCAACGCCGTCGAATCCAACAGCCGGCACTACCCCCCCAGCCAACATCGCGAAGAGCACAGGCCAGCGACCCACCCCGTTGTCCAAGAGCAATGAGATAAAAGTTCTCAAGACTATTAGAGGAATTGCGATATCCACACGACAATCAACGCCGCAAGGGCCATATAAATAACAAGCCCCAGGTAACCTGTAATTAACCCGGTCATCGCCATCCCGTCTCCACCCACTCTGCCCTCTCCCTGGCGGATTTGGGATCTCGCCATGTGCCCACAGATAACGGCTGCAATCGAGCAAACAATCGGAACAAAGAGGAGACCAGCAAGGCCCAGCACCATACTGGCTACCGCCAGACCGCTCGACTGCGGCGCCCCCATCGAGAGGCCCATTCCCGGGGTAGGCTGGACCACCTGTCCACCACCACCGGCACCCAGCTGCGGAACTTCATAGGCCGGACGCCACTGGTCCATCCCCTCTGTCCACACCACTGTAGTCAGCGGCACTACGTTCTCGTTGAGTATCCCTCGCAACTCGTCGAGAGAAACTGGGCCCTCTCTGCTTCCATCTTTTGCATAATACCACATAACCCCGAGGAACTATTACTGTTCCTCATTAATTTGAGGAGCTCCAAAAAGAGCCTTCTCTACTTTTTCTCAGGAAGATCGCTAATAGGGAAGAGTTGCGGCACCTGTGTCTCCACCGGATACAAGATCTCTTCATTGAGGTCCAAGACCCCCGCCGGCGTCTCGGACCTTTCCCCTTCCTTCCCCCCGGCCTTAATCGCCGGAATCCTGTTTTCCACGATTCTCTGGGTCGTCCCGCTCGCTGGGGCAGTTGGCGATGGAACCTGAACAACGAGCGCTCCATTCTGCTGAACCGCCGTGAGAAGATTCCGATTTTCGCGGAACATGAAACCCACTGCAACAACCGACATTACGAGGAGACTGCAAACCGCCACCATCGCCATCCCGCTTCGGCGAGTGCTTTTGGAAATATAGCTTGTGAATTCTCTTTCGGCATCCCGCAACTGGGCGAACGATTCATTCATAAACTGGCCCGTATCTGCCATGCGATCTCCAAGCAACTCCATGTTACGCGCCGTGCTTTGGTTTGACTGGTCCAGTCCTGACAAGGTTCGGTCTAACTTGCCAAAAGTTTCCTCCACATGAGACATGGTGGACCCCATTCTGTTCAGAGATTTCAGAAGCAATCCATCCCGGTTCGCCCGCTGCTCGAGGGTCTTATGGAGACCTTCAAGGGTGCGCCCGGTTTCAGCCTGCCGGTCACTCATCGACTTCAGGCTCTCCACCGCGGTTGGAAGTGGACTTAGCGACTTAAGGATTCCATCCCGATCCACATGCCCCCCCTCGAGATGGTCTCGAATGGAGCGCATCAGCTCTACCATTTCTGTCGCACCCTGCCGAAGCGTCTCAGCCTGCTCATTACGCTTTCCTGAGCGTTTCCAGAATTTCCACCGCGGCACGACCTCTGTTTGATCACCATTTTCTCTGCTCAAACGCTCTACCTTGGCAAGCACACTCGGACCTTCTTTACCGGTCTTACCTGCATTCGAAACCTTTCCACCGTCGACTTGCCCGGATGGCGGGAGCTCAGCCATCACCGCTTTCGGCCGTCCTTTTCTTTCGGACTTTTCGCCCTTTTTTTGTGGCAGTGGAGCCAGGGGCTCATTGAAAGGTTCGGACTGGATCTCAGATTCGGGCAGGCTCATTTCTTACGCCCATCCAAGTTATTAACGAATCCTTACCAAATCAAGAGGAGATCTCCGGCCACTTGAATCAAAATTTTACAGAGCCCCCATTAACCCCAACCTAAGGGATCCAAGCCATAAAACCGCTTCAACTGCTCATACAACTCCGAATGTTTCTCCTCCAGCTGCTTGGGTTTTTCAAAAAACGTTTCGGTCGAAACCGCAAAGAATTCTGCAGGATTTGTCGCCCCGTAATCATCCAGTACCGTTCTGCGCCCCTTCTCGACTCTTTCCAGAAGAGTTTTATACGACGCGCGCATGACGGAGGCCCACTCAGGGTAGTCCTTACGATCCTTTAGAACGGGCAAGCCGTCAGCGACCCCATTAAACTGATCCAACTGATGAGCAAACTCATGAATAACTACATTGAGGCCATCCTCTTCATTGCGCGAACCCTGCCTCACACTCTCCCATGAGAGAACCACACTGCCGCTCATCCAACTTTCTCCGAGTCGGATACTTTTGATCCCTAACTCATCCCTCACCTCGTAAGCATCGGGATAAACCAGCACCGAGCGCAACAACCCAAAATGATCATAACCGCTGGCCAGAAGGAGCAAGCAGGCTTGCGAGGCGATAATCAACTGCATCTCCCTTGTGACTTCCTCCAGTTGCCCGCAGGGCTCAAACCCGACCTGATAGAGAAAAACCTGAATCCGGGCATCCATTTCTTTCGTGAACTCGGCAGGAAGAGCGGCATAGAGCGGAACTTCCTTCTGAAGAAGCGAGCGATCCGCCTCCGAGAGAGGAGTCGCCCGAACCTCTCTACGATGCCGTTGCTTCGCCCTATGATAGAGCAGCGCTACAAGACCCCCGGTCATGAGGATGACGATGATAATACCAAACTCTTTCATCACCGTCTAACTTCGTTCCAAGCGAGCAACTCTTCGTAGGCTACCCCTTCTCCTCCAAAAAGATCAAGAGAACTTCCCACCGTCACATCGACCCTTCCACCGCTGGCCTCCTCAATTTGCCGGAGATCGTCCAATCCGCCTACCCCGCCAGCGTAAGTTACCGGGATACCACTCCATGCGCCGAGAAGGGAAACCAGTTCTACGTCCACTCCCTCACACTTGCCCTCCACGTCCGCAGCATGGATCAGAAATTCAGAGCAATACGGCGCGATCTGATCCAGAACTTCATCTGTAACAAGAAGATCAGTGGGGGTCTGCCACCGATTCATCGCCACTCTCCAGCCCGCCCCGACTCGTCGCGCACTCAAGTCGATCACCACTTTGTCACTGCCGACTTCTGTCGCCAAATCCTCGAGCCGCTGAGTTTGAAACTTACCAGTTTGGTCAAAAAGCCACGAGGTGACAATCACGTGACTCGCACCCGCCTCAATCCATCCCGAAGCATTTTGAACACTAATTCCTCCTCCCACTTGTAACCCACCTGGCCATGCGACAAGGGCTTCCTGAGCTGCGCCCTCATTACCAGGGCCGAGCATAATGACATGCCCCCCGGTGAGCTGATCATTCCGAAAGCGGTCCGCAAACCATGATGGCGGCTCACTGGCCACAAAATTCTCAATCGGACCCGGACCATTATCCCGCAAGGATCCCCCTACGATCTGTTTCACCTTGCCCTGGTGAAGGTCAATACATGGCCGGAATTTGGTCATAGCCAGAGCGTTAAAATGCCCCTTTATTACCAGAAAGCCAATTACCAATGCTCGCCCCTCTTTTCTCGTTTTGTTTCCTGTTACTCGCAGCGACCGTTTTACTGGGACAAGAACTGCAGCGAGCGGCCTCCCCGTCCCCCCAGACCGCCAAGACCAAGCAAACTCCAGCAGGAATGGTTTTTATTCCCGGGGGCACTTACCGCCGGGGCTCCGACCATAAATTTAATCAGACCCGGGCAGAATATCCCGAGGAAAGCCCCGTCCACAAGGTCACTGTCGATGGGTTCTGGATCGATGAGACCGAAGTGACCAACCGCCAATTTCTGAAGTTTACCAATGCGACGGGCTATAAAACCCAGGCCGAACGGGGCTGGGATTCCAAGGATTTCCCAAACGCACCACCTGAACAGCTTAAAGGTGGAGCCCTTCTCTTTAAACCAACCCCCCGCAAGGTCGAACTATTCCAGCCGGGTGCAGAATGGCAGTGGTGGCAATTCGTAAGAGGCGCAAATTGGCAGCATCCTGAAGGCCCCTCTTCAAGTATCGCCAGCCGCATGGATCACCCCGTTGTTTGCGTCACTCATGAAGACGCGGTCGCCTACTGCGAGTGGGCAGGAAAACGGTTACCCACTGAGGCCGAATGGGAACGGGCTGCACGCGGTGGATTGGACGACAAACTCTTCAGCTGGGGCGATGAACCTAAGCCCGGGAATAAATGGCAGGCCAATGTCTATCAAGGGGAATTCCCGAACAAGAATACAGCCGAAGATGGATTCCCGGGAACTGCACCGGTCAAGTCCTTCCCCCCAAACGCCTATGGACTTTACGATATGGCTGGCAATGTCTGGGAGCATTGCTCCGACCTTTATCGACCAGATTACTATAAAACCTTCGCTAAACTTCCGGAGCCAAAGGCCAATCCAAAAGGACCTGAGCAACCCGTAAGCCAGCCTATGGTGCAGCAGTATCTACAGACAAAGAACTATCCGGCCGAAGCGCCATTTCATCGTCTGGCCTGGCTCTGGGTCACCAAGGGAGGATCACACCTTTGCCACCACACATACTGTCTCCGCTATCGACCAGCAGCCAGGCACTACTCGGAGTCCCTCTCTCCTACAAACCACACTGGTTTTCGGTGTGTCAGATCGGAGTAAACAGCCACTAAACCTGGAAAGCCCCAATCCAAGCTCTTCTCATTTAGCGTGTCCTGGCTGAAGTCTCACACTTTTCATCACCGGGAGTTCAGCGACCTCGAGGCCCTCTACCGGGCGAAGCAGAGAGCTGGCCTCAAGGTCTCCCTTTGCATTCCCACTCTCAACGAGGAAAAGACCATTGGTGAGGAGATCGCGGTACTCAAAACCGCCCTGATGGATCGTATTCCTCTTATCGATGAATTCGCCGTTATTGACTCTGGCTCAACAGACCGAACTGCTGAAATCTGCGCTTCTTCCGGAGTCGATTTTCTCCACTCAGGCGACATTCTTCCGCGCTTTGGATTCAAACGAGGCAAGGGTGAGAACCTGTGGAAGGGCGTCTATCAGCTCACAGGCGACATCATCTGCTTTGTGGACGCGGACATTAGCAATATTCATCCCCGCTTTGTTTATGCGCTCATTGCTCCCCTTCTCCTCAGTCCTAAGACCCGCTACGTAAAATCGTTCTACGAACGGCCACTTGTTCACTCCAGCGGGGACATCCGAGCTTCCGGCGGAGGGCGGGTCACCGAAATTCTCGTCCGGCCCATGTTCTCCCTCTTTTACCCGGAACTCACCCAGCTCTTCCAGCCCCTTAGTGGGGAGTATGCGGTTCGCCGGGAAGTCCTCGAGCAGATTCCTTTTCCGGTTGGCTACGGGGTCGAAACTTCTCATCTGCTCGACGTCTATGAGCACTGGGGAATGGGTGCCTTCGCTCAGGTAGATCTCGACAAACGAATTCATCGGAATCAGTCCACTTCCGCCCTCGGGCGTATGTCCTTCGGGATCCTTCAATCTCTACTCAGCCGATTGCGGGCGCAGGGGAAAATGACGACCTCAGTAGATCTCTCCAGTATCTACCGCGCCCTCGAAATTGCAGGCCCTCATTATCAGGAGATCAAGACTGAGATCATCGAGGAGGAACGCCCACCACTGGTTGGAATAGAAGAGTATCTCCAGAGATTCCCCCGCCTTCCCGCCGCGAGCCAGAGCATCATACGCGGCAAAGCAAATAGTTCCATGAGCCCTCCAAGGAGTAGCTGAGAAGGCTACCTAACCTCATGTCCATCGCCCTCGTCCACTACCACTTGCGCCCGGGAGGAGTCACCCGCATTGTGGAGCGCCAGTCGAAAGCTTTGACTGCCGCGAGAATTCCCCATGTGATTCTTACCGGCTCGTATCCGCAGCAGGAGTCTGACCTCCCAATCAGGGTGATCCCTGCCCTCGATTATTCGGTGATGCCTTCTCACCGGAATACCGGGGCCTCTACTCTCATGGGGCAAATGTGCGCTTCCGCTAAGGAAGTTCTAGGAGATGAACCCCGGTGCTGGCATCTCCACAATCCTACCCTGGGAAAGAACCGGCTATTCCCTCAATTGGTGAAGACTATCGCCGAAAGCGAAGTTCCCCTGGTGATGCATATCCACGATCTCGCAGAGGATGGTCGCCCAGAGAACTACTCCCACCTCCGTGAGCGCAGGGAGATTTATCCTCTTGCGCCCCAAATTCACTATCTGACGATCAATTCCCGGGACCTTACCTTACTGAAAAGTGCGGGGATTCCAGCACAACAGATATCGTTGCTTCGAAATGCAGTCGGCCCAATAAACCCCGCCAGCGAGGTCCCATCGAGTGAGGAAACCTCTCCCCTAGTTCTTTTTCCAGTCAGGGGAATCCGCCGTAAAAACCTCGGAGAGCTCTGCCTCCTCGCTGGCTTAGCGCCAGAGAAAAGTCAATTTGTCCTCGCGCTTCCTCCTGGAGAATCCGGTGAAACCACTTCCTACAGCACCTGGATTGAAATCGCCAGGAAGCAACGATTACCAGTTCAGATGGGAGTGGTAGGAAGAGATCCTCCATCTCCGGCAGGGGATTCCACCTTCCCAGCATGGATCCACGCTTCCACCCACTTTATCACAACCTCCATCGCTGAAGGGTTCGGACTCACTTTCCTCGAAGCTATCGCCTATGGGCGCCCCTTGCTCGGAAGAGATCTTCCTGAAATCACCACCGACTTCAGGAGCAAGGGAATCAATCTACAGTCCCTGTATTCCGGGTTACTTGTCCCCCGTTCATGGATCGATGAGCACTGCCTCCACAACCGCCTCGAAACGAGCCTACAACATCTCTACCGATCCTACGGTGAGCACCTGCCCGATGACGTGGTTACCCAGACTGCAGAGTCCCTCTTCGGCGGTGATTTTCTGGACTTTGGAAACCTCCCTGAGTCCATTCAATTGGAGATTATCCCCCGCGCACAGGCATCTCCGAGCGAGATCCTTTGCCGCGAGGAAAATACACTCATTCCTGCTGACGAATGGCTGAACGCTGCACTCGAACGAAAAGATATTAACCGCTCTGAAGACCTTGATCCATGGTCATCGGCAGCATTTGCCAGAGCACACAGGGACCTGTACGATTCCGTCACCCAGTGTCGCAGCGCCAAACCAAACTGGCTGGATCCGAGAGAAGTTCTCCTCCAATATCTGCAGCCTGAGAGGTTTCATTTCCTCCGCTCCTGAAAATGAGCCTTTCCCACCTCGAAACCATTCGCAACCTGCTCGCCGCGGGAGTAACCGAACCCGCGGACTGCAAACCCATACTCCCTAAACTATCTGGAATCCGGACGGTGGTTTTTGACGTCTACGGAACCCTCCTTGCCTCGGGGCACTGTAGAAAAAACCCTCAACCTGCAACCTCGATCGAGGACCTC
>TARA_B100001057_G_scaffold117094_1_pt1 | contig 18544 bp, 9 predicted proteins | sample TARA_B100001057 | Tara Oceans TARA_B100001057 (sample SAMEA2621839) | marine metagenome | biome: marine biome (ENVO:00000447); feature: surface water layer (ENVO:00002042); material: "saline water (ENVO:00002010), including plankton (ENVO:xxxxxxxx)" | depth 5 m
GACATTGAATCTCTCTCCCTTCGCGACCTTCGCTCGGGAAACGTCACCTCCAAGCTCGATGAACTCCCAGATGGTTCGACCTGTATCGTCAACGCAAGCTCCCTAAAAGATCTCAACGTTCTCTCCCTTGCCCTTCTCAAAAGCAATCGCCGCTTCATTATCCGCTCCGCCGCTTCCTTCGTGCAGTCGCTCGCAGGAATTCCCTCTCGGCCACCACTTGAGCCATGGCAATTACAAGATCTCGAAACCAACCCAAATGGTGGCCTTATTATTATTGGCTCCGACACTCCAAAGGCTAACGACCAACTCAACCATCTCCTTAAAAAAACGCCTGCCCTCACCGCGATCAAACTTAGTGCCCCTGACATCATTCACTCCACCTTCAACCTCAAGAGCACTATTTCTGATGTCCAGACCGCCATGGTCTCTGGTCAAAATGTCGTTCTCTTTACCTCGCTTAGAGGTCTCGATGAAGAAGATGACCTCACGATCACCCAGAGCATTTCCAAGGCACTGATTAAGATCGTCCAGGGCATAAAAGAACGCCCTTCATTTCTTGTCGCCGAAGGCGCCATCACTTCGTTCGTAATTGCAACCGATGCACTTGGAGTCCAACAAGCTCAGGTCCTTGGTCAAGTGATTCCCGGCGTTCCGGTTTGGGCTATCGGGAATGAAACCCTTCATCCTGGTCTCGCTTATGTTGTCTTTCCTAACAATATTGGTGGAGCAGAGGCTCTCACTCTCGTAGTAGAAAAATTTGGGGCCTCCATCTAATATTGCCGCTCTCAAAACCATTCGCTCCACTGATCGTAAAGTTTACGAGGCCCCTTGGATAAATCATCCCCTGGCAGAATTCGTCTCTCCGCACTAGCGATCGGCGATCGATCCCTTCTTCATCGAAGCAAAAAGGATCTCAATTGAGCCCTGAATTACTTTCCAAATCCCAAAAGCTAGTAAAATTGACGCGAACAAGCCCAGCAACCAAGGAAGGAGAGGTAGGGCAATAAATCCATCTCCAAAACGGCTGACTTCGAGTTCATCTAATCGAAACCCAAAGTAACAAGCCACCGAAATTGACAGGCAACCTAACCCAAGGCCTAAACCTTTAAGCCCATCAATTCGAAGACTCTTCACGCGCTCTGCCCGAGCCGCCTGATAGATCAATTCAGCTCGTTCACCCGTCACCTTATTGACCCTAAGTCTCCGAAAGATCGCTTCTCGATCTTCATCCCACAGAACCATTTTTAAGACCACTTCAAACTGGGGTTCTTCTTTCACCATGACTGAAAACTAACCTAGGATTCCGAATGAGTCACCTCAAGCCTCACGAAGTTTTAAACCCCAGCAAAAAGACTCCTGAGACTTCGGGTGACTGGCTCTCCTAATCATTCTTTAAAGTTTTGCAAACCCAGAAACCCTGCTTCCGTTCAATCAATTTTTTGACTATCTTAGTAGCTCAGAGTTCCCCTCTGACTTTCTGAAATGCCCACTTTATTTTTTAGGACGCCATTTTGCACTTTGATGGTTGTCACTCTCGTCTCCATCTCCGTACTTTCCTCGAGAGCTAGCCTCGACCTTTACGACCAATCTCTTGCTGCCGATGAAATTGGAGGAGGTCCTGTCCCGATTTCAAAGCTTACTTCAGCCACTTCCCTGAATGGTTCAAATAGCTTTGCCTTTAACTTTGGAGCAGTGAGCGGTGAATCGACTTTCGAATTCATCGTCGAAGGCGATCCGGTGGCCGGTGGTCGAGATGGTTATTTAGCCGTCGGATCAAATTCCTCAAGTAGTCTGCGCTATGAACAGTGGAGCGACACTGGGCAGCTCGGCTTTACGCAATCGGGAGTGGCTGATTATACTTTTAGCCCAATTGTTCTTTCGCCAACCAAGGCGACCCACGTCACCTATGTCTGGGACGGTGACGGACGAATGGACCTTTACCTCGATGGCACACTTGTCGGACAAAGCAACGGGGTCGCAAGCAGCTTCAACATGCCGACCAGTAACGGCCTTCTTGGAAACAATTCGGCCGGTAACGAAGGCATGGTCGGCACTATTCATCGCGTCACTATTTACAATGAAGCTCTGACTTCAGAAGAAATCGAAAGACATTCCAATGCCTACAACGATGTCCCTGAACCTCCTACCATCGATTCATTCACGGCATCGCCTGAGGCCTTCCTTTTCCCAGGAAATTCTATCCTTAATTGGTCTGTGACAGATGCCACCTCGCTCTCGATCAATGGTGTAAATGTTACCGGACAAAGCCAACTGGTCGTATCACCCTCAACAACAACAACCTACACTCTGAGTGCCATCAATGAGGACGGGGCATCGACCCAGGATATCGCTATCACTGTAAATCCTTTCCCACAGATCACCTCTTTCATATCCGATCGTAACACGATCAATGCCGGCGAAAGCGTCACCCTAAAGTGGTCAACCAAATTTGCTAATACATGGTCAATTACTCCCGCACCCGGAGATGTGACTGCCCTAACGCGCGGTGGCAGTGGGTCTATTATACTTTCTCCCAATGAGACTACTACATACACCCTGACAACCGCAAGTGCCTTTGGCTCGGAAGACTCGGAGATCAAGGTTACGGTAGCGAAAGTCGCAAATCATCCGGTCATATCCGAATTCATGGCAGCCAATAGAACAGGCCTACAAGATGGAGACGGCGAATTATCTGACTGGATTGAAATCTTCAATCCAACCGCTTCTAGCGTCGATCTAAGTTCCTACTTCCTTACCGATGACTCATCAGATCTCACCAAATGGTCATTTCCTCCGCTTCCCCTCGCTCCAGGAAAACGAACTATTATTTTTGCTTCAGGAAAGGGTGCTACCGGACCTGCAGGGGAAATTCATACGAATTTTAAGCTTAGCGCTGCTGGTGAATATTTGGCTCTCGTAGCCGCCAGCGGTTCAACGATCCTTCAGGAATTCTCCCCCAAATACCCGGCCCTCGATCAGGATTTTTCGTACGGAATTCTAGGAGGGGATTTGTCTACCACGCGCGTTTTTAGCAGCCCAACTGCCGGTCAGCCCAACGATGCTTCGATACCACCACCCTCCGAGGTCACCTTCTCCCTCAACAGCCGCACATTTTCAGAACCTCTCAACCTGTCTCTCGCCTCTGAAACCACAGGTGCATCGATTTATTATACAACTGACGGATCAACTCCCTCCATTGAAAATGGAATGCTTTACACCTCAGCCATTAATCTGACCAGTACTAGTCATCTTCGTGCCATTGCCTTCAAGGAAGGAGTCGCTGGACCAATTTCTGGAGAAAACTACATCCGGCTCGCCGCAGATCTCGTAAACTATGAATCCGACCTTCCGCTCATGATTATTGATAACTTCGGGGCAGGAACCGTGCCCGCAAAAGGCTGGAGTGGCACCGGATCTGGGGTCCGACAGGTGGCGCGCCAAAACGCCGTTTGGGCCACTTTCGATCTCAACGAGACGACTGGTTTGGCCTCATTGACGGATCGTCCTCAAATGATCAGCCGGACTGGAATTCGTGGTCGCGGCGCCTTCTCCAGTACCTGGTCCCAAAAGCCATATAGCATGGAGGTGTGGGATGAGAACGGAGAGGAAAAGGACGTAGATGTCCTAGGTATGCCCGCTCATTCTGACTGGGTTCTCTATTACCCAGACATTGACCGCAACAAGGACCCCTCCATGATGTTCAACACTTTCATGTATGAGTTGAGTAATAACATGGGGCGATATGCCGCGCGTATTCGCTGGGTCGAAGCTTTTGTTAATACTACCGGAGGCGACCTCTCTCTTGCCGATCGCCGTGGCGTTTATGCCATCTTTGAGAAAGTCTCCCGAGGAAAAGGAAGACTCGAATTTGACAAACTTACGGAAGACGGAACCGAAGGAGGTTGGTTGCTGGGCCTAAATAGAATGGACCCCATTCCAGTGGGTGGTTACCCCACAGAAAATGGATCTACCCGGCCTCAGCTTTTCCATACCTGGGGCCCAAACCGCGTCTCACAGACTTCGGCCAATAGTGCCGGTAGCGGAGATGACATTCCCAGACAAAGTAATGGCTACCTCAACTTTGACAATCCCAGTGGTTATCGCATCACGGCAACTCAACGAGCCGCCATTGAAGATTGGTTTGTGGAATTCGAAGACGTCCTTTACGACAACTCACAGTGGCTCGACCCTATCAATGGCTACCGCAAGTATCTCGACCCAGAAGATTTCGTGGAATATTTCATATTCAACAATCTAAGCCGTAACGGCGATGGTATGTTGATCAGCATGTTCCCCTGGAAAGGTGACGATGGCAAACTCCGGATGGGACCAGCTTGGGACTACAACTGGAGTAGCTACTACATCGGAGGAGGGCCTACTGGAACTTTCCGCCATCGAGGCGACCGCCTCTGGTATCGCCGCCTCTTTAATGACCCAGATTTCGAACAACTCTACGCAGATCGTTGGTTCTATCATCGCGATCGCGCAATGAGTAACAAAGGGATCGAATCAATCATTAATGGACAGGCCGCTGAAATCGGAACCACCAGAGCCATCCGACAGGGGTTCTCTAATGAAGGAAGTTGGAATAGCGAGCTCAATACCTTCAAGAATTGGCTCACCACCCGAGCTGATTGGTATGATGGTCAATTCACTCCTCGCCCGGTTTACAATCAGAATGGCGGAGAAGTATCGGGTAATTTTATAGTCAAGTTTTCCCCCTCATCCGGAACAATCTATTACACCACGGATGGAAGCGACCCCCGCATATCGGGTGGCGACATCTCTCCTTCCGCTATACAGTTTGAAGGCGGCGTCAACATGACCAAGGTCGTAGCTGAGGGAGATAGAGTGAAAGTCACCATTCCTACCGCGACTGCTCCCCCGCCAGGGCTCGGTTGGACTTCAGCCTTATTTAACGACACCACCTGGCTGACTGGAACAACTGGGATTGGCTACGATCGCGTTAACACCTACGACCCGCACATCGACCTAAATCTCGACGCTACGATGGATCGAGTCAATACCTCCGCCTACCTCAGATTAGAGTTCAATCTGGCCAATGCCTCGAGTTACGACGTGATGAGACTACAAATGAAGTATGATGATGGTTTCGTTGCCTACCTCAACGGGAACCTCATTGCATCCGAAAATTCTCCCGCTTCTCTTGTTTGGAATTCAGATGCCACTGGTGGTCATCCCGACACCGAAGCGATCAACTTTGTGACCTTTGAAGTAAGCGCTCACGTGGGAAAATTGGTCGAGGGAACTAACATTCTGGCGATCCACGGACTCAATGACGGCATCGGAAGCTCGGATTTTTTGATTAGCCCTGAACTCGAGGTGGGACAATCGACGGTTTCTAATGGGCTTGTCTTAAACGAGTCAGTTTTGATTACTGCGCGCACCCGCGATGGTTCTGATTGGAGTGCGCCTGCAGAGGCTTACTTCTTAGTCGATACCATTCCAGCCAGCGCCGAAAATCTCTTCATCTCCGAATTTCACTACCGGCCCGCCGATGCTAACGCAACGGAATTAGCGGCAGGATTTACCGACCGAGATGACTTTGAGTTTATCGAGCTCATGAATCGCGGAAGCCAGACGATCAACTTAAGTGGAGTAGAGTTTATCGACGGTGTCACCTTTGATTTTTCGACCGCAGAGATCAGATCTTTGGCCCCAGGCACGCGCGTTCTGATCGTCAAGAACCTTGCGGCTTTTGAACAAAGATATGGAAGTAAATTTTCTTCGCAGATCGCAGGAGAATATTTCGGCAACCTCAGTAACGACGGTGAACTCATCACTCTCGTGGACGCTACCGGTAGCAATATCCTCTCCTTCACTTACAACGACCAATCACCATGGCCAGAGGAGCCAGATGGTGACAGCTACACACTTGTCCTAATCAATCCAACGGGCCAACCAATACCTGAGCATGGAGATCCCTCAAGTTGGCGTGCTAGTGCGAGTCCGGGAGGATCTCCGGGTGATACCGGTTCCTCAAATTACAATGATTGGAAGATTACCAATGGCCTTCCGATTCCCGAGATAGATGCCGACCCGGATCGGGATGGTAGAGACAACCTCCTAGAGTATTTCGAGGGGACGAACCCAAATTCATCGGATCTTGCCTCGGGCACAATCGCCATCGAATCACTCACCCTTGAAGGTATTGCCAACGAATACATTGTCTTCCGCTTCCGGCGAAACCTGACCGCGGACGACGTTTCGCTTGCTCCTCAAATTTCCGTTGACCTTAGTAATTGGCTCGAAGGCCCAGCCAACATCGTCTTGCACGAACGCACTCGGATCAGCGATATAGAGGAAAACCTAGTCTTTCGGTCCACCTCGCCTTCTCGGTCCGAATCCCAAAAATTCGGAAGACTCAAACTACAGCTGAAGTAAAATCTTGAACAATGGAACTAGGGACGCCTTACCCTAAAGAAACTTTTTATCTCCCCTTCAAGTAAATTACTCGGTATTGAATACGACCTCACCTTATCATCAGCAGGCACGCTGTCATCCAGCTCATTCCATTCAACCAGATCGAATGAGTAATCGACTGCGTAGAACGCCCCAGGAGTCGAATTCCAGACGATGGTGATCAACCCACTGGCTTGGTTAAAGTCAATGGAGTTAACTTTAAATTCAGACGCGCCGATCCCTGTGACAAAAGCATTTGCGTGTTGCTGAATCGTGGCATCATCCACCAAAATATCATAGGTTGTAATACGGTGGATCGTCCCAATCATTCCTTCATTTCCACCGTCCCTTACATTCCCCAAATGCCCGGGGCCAGTGGGCATCTCAAAGACAGCTCCGGCGATAGAATCAGTAGCAACACCATTAATGAACAGATCCATTGTGCTAGTTGCTTCAGCCCACCGGTAGGTGACGTGTGTGTCAACTGTCGGAGACGCAGCCTCGGGGGCGGAAAAGGTATTGTCAGCCACACCTAACCGGGTGAATCCAAGAGCACCAGTATCAGCCCATTGCTCATAGCGAAGGCTATTCTCGGGGTTAGCATCAGCTCTTCCGATGTAACCGTTATTCCCCCCGGCGACTGGATCTCCACTCAGAATAAGTTCGAAAGTAGCATCGCCAGAGATCGCTCCAAAATCGAAGAGCTCGATATTTGCTCCATCAAACACGGCAGGCGTGGTCAAAACCGACGCATAGGGCAGAATGCCAGCACCACCGCCGTGGTCAGCCGAGATCATGGAGTCATAGGCGGATAGAAAAACATCGTCAATCGGAGTGAAAGCGCTCAGGGCTACAAGGGTGACCGGGCTCCCCGGATCATTACTGCCGATCTCAAGCTGAGCAGTGAAGCCACCTGAACTTTCAGGAGTGAACGTAACCTCTATATTCCCACTACCACCAGCAGCAATAGATGCAGGACCACTCGCAGAAAACTTGGCGGCGTCGGTCCCGGTAATTTCGAGCGTCCCCAAGTTCAAAGCACGAGCCCTACCGAGATTTTGCACCTCTATCATCTGGGTTACTTCGACATCCGAAGCACCAAAATCAAGAGCGGTCTGGATGCTAATCTGAGGGTCTCGGATCAAACCCGATAGCTGCACTTCGGCCTCTAAATTGAGCGCGTCATTACTTAAGATGGAAAAATTAGCTTTGACATCACCGTTTGCTCCTCCTGGATCAACCGTATATTCCAAATCGATTTCTTCGCCCGGATCAATATTAAGCGGCAAGGCAGTATCGATCGTAAAGTAGTCAGCGTTTACTCCGTCCACCGTGACAGCTGTGAGGGTCAGTATGTTTGATTGACCCAAATTTTTAACAAGGAGTTCGAACGATTGGGTTGAACCATCGAGCACAAGATCCACATTCGTTGGAACTCCAATACTTGGATCTCCAGTCGCCAACCAAGCATTTGCGTGTTGCTGGATCGTGGCATCATTCAACAAAATATCGTATGTGGTGATACGGTGGATCGTACCGATCATTCCTTCACCTCCACCATCGGAAACATTCCCCAAATGCCCGGGGCCAGTGGGCATCTCAAAGGTAGCTCCTGCAATGGAATCCGTGGCAGCACCATTGATGAATAGATCCATTGTGCTAGTTGCTTGAGTCCACCGGTAGGTGACGTGGGTGTCATCAGTGGGAGAAGCTGCACCGGGATCGGAAAAAAAATTGTCAGCAACACCTGCCCGGGTAAATCCAAGGGCACCAGTATCAGCCCATTGCTCATAGCGAAGGCTGTTGCCTGCGTTAGAATCCGCTCTCCCAATATATCCGTTATTACCCCCGGCGACTGGGTCTCCACTTAGAATGAACTCAAAAGTGGCGTCACCAGAAATTGCTCCAAAATCGAATAGCTCGATATTCGTTCCATCGAACACAGCAGGCGTAGTCAAAATCGCCGCGTAGGGAAGTGTCCCCGCTCCACCACCATGAGCATCACTGATTTCACCATCATACGAAGCGAGGCTAGCAAACGAAGCTGGAGTCAAAATCGCTGCAGCAATCGAAACCGTAGTGAAAAGCTGAATCAGAAATGAGTCCTTAAATTTCATCGTTCTATTTTATTATTTTAATCCGTGAATGCTAGGAATGAGCCAACCTTTAAACTTGCTTATCAAAAGCTACTGACCTCCGACAAGACAATAGACAATTATCGTCATGATTTATCATCATGATTTCTAGCAGGTTGGAGCATAGCACTATTTTAGTGCGGAGCCTCGACCCAGTATCGCCCATCGACCTTTTTCAAGTCTCCCACCTGCGTAGTCGACTCCTTGCCTGATGGCCAATAAACTTGAACTTCCAGCGAATTTAAAGCATCGGCTTTCAGAGAGCCTACCGAAAAGAAAAGCCGAGAAGAAGACTGAGAAAGGTAGCCTCCCCCGCTGCTGACTTGCTGAGTGAAGGTTGGTATCGATTCCCCTCGCAAAAATACCAGCGCACCGGAAGCATCAATGTTTCCTTCATTGCCTTTTAACTGAAGACAAAGAAATTGGTCGACATTCGTCTCCTTGGGATTGGATTCAAAGGCTATCGCTCTTCCCGCATTCACAGAAATATGAAAGTCGGGTAATCCATCATTATTAAGATCTGAAATCGTGAGAGCTTTCGCATCACCAGAAACGAGTAAGTGGCTCTTATCAGGCCATATTGGACTGAACTGACCTTCGTTGTTTTTCAAAAGAAGGCTCACCCCACCATCCATTCGGCCAGTTTCACGTTGGGGGCCAAAGAAATTCTGAACCACGTAGAGCTCAGGATAGGCATCGCCATCAATCGAAGTGAAGGCGAGACCGAATACAGGAGAAATTTGCGCAAGCCGAGGAAGAGGCTGGAATTTAAATTTGGGCGGCCCACCTTTTTGCGTGACGTTAATCAGAATTCCAGACTCCAGAATGTTGGCGCTCAACTTCTTAGATTCCTTCAGCTTATCTCTCCCGTAGATGTCATCCAGCGGAGCCAAGGCAAACGATTTAAAGGTCGGAAACTTTTGCTTCAGGCCGGGCATCGCATTACTGGAACAGCTGCGGCCGCGGACCGGATAGAGAGTCTTTCCCTCATACTCGGCTTCCACAATCTTGGGGCGCCCGGCATCATCCATATCCCCGTAATAAAGGAGGACTGGATGGGCATTGGACGCATGATACTTGGAATTTAGACCCACATTTCCAACCGCGTAGTCGAGGTCGCCATCAGCATCGATATCCCCTGCCGCAATGCTATTCCACCAACCAAGGAGCTCTTCAACCCCACTTCCCTTGGTTTCATCTAGCAATCGTCCCTCATGATTTCGGAACACCTTCACCGGCCCCCATTCATGAGTCACCAAAAGATCAACCCAGCCGTCGGCATTGACATCTGACCAAAGCGCACTTGTAACCAGTCCGGTTTTAGCAAGTGAATCAGGGGTTGCGTTCGAAAAACCCCCCTTCCCGTCATTGACCAAGAGCTGACTCGCGGGGACCTCCGGGTATCGGCCAGGAATGACCCGACCACCCACAAATAGATCGGTATCCCCGTCACGATCAAAATCCGCCGCACACACCACACTTCCGCTCTCTGCCGCCCCTGGGAGAGCTGAAGCCGGGGCTTTCGAAAAATTCCCCTTCCCATCGTTCAAATAAAGGCGATCCAACAACACCGCGGCCCCGGGCTCACACTCCACACCCCCGCTCACTACATAAAGATCGCGGTCTCCATCACCGTCTGAATCAAAAAACAGCGGTGCCATATCCTCGCAGTCCTTGTCGGTTTTGAAGCAATCGAAAGAACGACCCTCAAATTTGCCATTTTCGTTAGAATACAGCCGTCCACCAAAACCACGACCTTGCCCAATGAACACATCATCATCGCCATCACCATCAACATCACCCCACGCGACTCCCGGACCAAGCTGCGAATACTTTTGTGGAAGAAGAGGCTGGCGGGCGAAATCATCGAAAGTCATTTCGAAGTGTTTCCCGCCAGGAGGCATTCCCATCCGGGTGAAAAGCGGAGCCTCTCTAATTGGGTTCACGAGGGCAGATTTTTCAGGCTCCGTAATGGTGTAAAAACGATCAGCAGGCAGTTCTTTAATGCTCTGGGTTACGCCACCTGGCCAAGCGATTTGTAGCTCCCCGATCTGCTGATTCTCGCCTAACCCAAAATGAACAACGGGATCGTCCGATGCATAGAAACCCCGCGACAACGTAAGGTATCGCGTCAATATTTCCCCATCTGCCATGATCGCCTTTAAGGTCGCTCCTATCCCATAGCGATTCTTTTTCCCCTTCAACTGAATCTTCACACGATGGTTTTCGCCAGGTGAATCATTGCAATACAGGCTCACTGGGTCTTCAAAATTGTTCACCACTAGATCAAGATCTCCATCCCCATCCAGATCTCCCATCGCTACACCAAAACTCGCAGCCGCCTTGGCCAACCCCCAGCTTTCACCGACGTTCTCAAATCTAAGATTACCAAGATTTCGAAATGCCAAGTTAGTATCTTTCTTGGGAGGCGGCCTTTCTTCGTCCACATGATCTGGAAGATAAGTTCCGTTTCGCATCGCCACAGTGATGTCGCTATTAAAAAAATCCCCTGTCATCCCATTTCCAATGAAGAGATCGACATGCCCATCGTTATCAAGATCCCCAAACTTCAACGCCCAAGTCCAGTCCGATTTGGCGAGCCCGGTCATGTGGGCCGCTTCCATAAAGCGCCCTAGCCCCGTATTCATGTAGACCGAGTTCCGCATATATTGCCTTGGCTGTGCGTGATCCAAGAACCAAGCGTTCTGACTCATATTTCCCATCCCCACTTTTTGGCGAAAATGATTGGTTCCCATCATATCAGAACCCATGAAATCCAGGAGCCCGTCATTGTTCAGATCCGCAACGTTTGATCCCATCGAATACCAAGGAGTGTGAGGTAAGGCTTCCAAAGTGACTTCGGAAAAAGTCCCATCGCCATCATTGTGGAATAAATGATCCGCCCCATAATAATCGTTTGCCACGAAAAGGTCAGGATAGCCATCGGCATCGTAGTCAAACCAAGTCGCGGACAGCCCCATCCCGTTGTCCTTCAATCCTGCGACCTCGGTGACGTCGGTAAAACGCGAAACTCCGCCCTTCTCGACCGGACCATCATTACGATAAAGATGATCATACTGACCCGCCCTGATGAACATATGCATCTGGCCAGCCGGATTCCAAACCACCTCAAAAATCTCCCGTAAGTGATCCGGCATAATAAAATTCCCCTTCGCATCTTTTTGCAACTGGCGATAAACCCGGTTTGCAGTCGCACGATCGCTCACACTGTAATTTTCGTCAGGCGAGAACGGACGATTCGTCAGGAGATAGCCATCAAGATCACCATCTAAATCATAGTCCGCGAACGCCATATTCACGCTAAACCCCTTGAAGTTGAGCCCTGCTTCTTTTGCACACTCTTTGAAAACCCCCTTTTCGTTTAGGTAAAGTCGGTTAGCCGCGTCAAAGGCACAGACATATAAATCCAAATCTCCATCGCCATCGATGTCCACAAAACTCGGTGAAGCCTGCCAAAATTCCTCCCCGGCAAGCCCGCACCTCTTCGTCACGTCTTCGAATTTAAAATCACCCAAATTTCGGTAAAGCTGTCCACCACCAAAAGGCCTCGTCAAATAAAGATCAGGACGTCCGTCATCATCATAGTCTCCCACCGCAACTCCTCCCGCTACAAATGATAGAGTCAGAGCACGTTCATAGTCTTGTGGAGCCTTCCAACTATTTATGAAATTGATGCCAGATTCGCCGGAAGGAACTTCACGGAAACGTTTATCAGCCAGAGGTTTCTCAACTTCGGGCAAATCAACATGAGAAGAAATAGATTCAGCAAAAGAAAGCTGACTCCCAAAAAGGAGCGCCTTAGCAACAAACCAGTCAAACCTTCGCCCAAAGGTAAATTGAGCACTACAAAGCTTCATTAACCGAGGCTAGCATAAACCAAATCATGCCGCAGAAATAAAATTCTGGAGGCTGCGCGAAACCATTCAATTTTTAATCGATTAATCGATTTCATCCCATTCATTAAATGGAGAATCTATAATCATATGTTTTTTGATTGTTATATGGGTTGGAATTCGTTTCTATCTCGTCGGGACGACTGTCTCTAGGTTTCCTTAAAGAATTATTACCATGATAAAAAAAATCATTCCTGTTGGGATTTTACTCCTGGCCACCAGCTCCCTCCACGGTGCCAGTTTGGCAGCTTACGATACCGCGATCGCGGGCTCTGGCTTTACCGCGCGAAGCACAACAGCCGCCACCTTTGACGGATCAAATATCGAGCTATTCGATTTTGGGGCAATTTCTGGTGACGCCACTTTTGAGTTCATTCTAAGTGGAGACCCAGTCGCTGGGGGTAATAATGGATATATCGGGAGAGCGGATTCTAACGCAGGAAACAGCCTCCGCTACGAGCAATGGGCTGATACTGGAGCTCTTGGATTTACCCGGGCAGGTGTTGCTGACAATACCTTTTCAGCTCCCGGTGCAGCTTCTCCCACTGAAGACACACACGTCACCTACCGTTGGACTCAAGCAACTGGCACAATGGATCTATTCATCAATGGTGCTGCCACGGATTCCATTGCCGGAGCTACCTTTGAGATGCCCACTGGGCCAGGACATTTAGGGAATGTTTCCGATGGTGGAAATGAAGGAATGATCGGCACGATTTCTCGTGTTACGACTTTCAACAGCGCGCTCTCCGATTCCGATATTTTGTCTCACTCAAATGCTTGGAGTATTCCTGAGCCCTCAAGTTTACTACTCTCCGGGCTCGCCGCTCTGGCGCTTCTCGGTCGCAGACGATAGAAGGCCCACGGGGTAAATTTTTTCACAGCCAGCTGCGCCTGACCGGCCAGCTGGCTTTTTCGTGATCTTGAGCTTCTGTCTCGCTTCTTAAACTTGATCCGTTTCCTCTTCACCTCTCAGAAGGACTGGCGACTTACAGGCTCTGAAGCGACTTGGCGTTTTAGTCTCCCCATGTGAAGCTCCAAAAAGAGATCAAGATCCCACCATGAAACTACTTACTTTCCTCGCTTGCGCCTCGCTAGTTCAGGCCAAACAGCCCAATATCCTCTTCCTCTTTTCGGACGATCATGCCTTGCGTTCGATCTCGGCCTATGGCGGCGATCTAGCGAAAATCGCCCCCACTCCAAACATCGATCGCCTTGCTGCTACCGGAGCAATTTTTGAGAACTCATTTTGCGGAAATTCCATCTGCGGCCCCTCCCGAGCCACCATCATGACTGGAAAACACAGCCACAAAAATGGCTTCCTTCGCAACACCGGAAAGGGCCTTGATCAATCACAGTGGACTCTCTCAAAAGCCCTCCAAGGATGCGGCTATAGCACTGCCGTCATTGGTAAGTGGCACCTCGTTTCAGACCCCATTGGTTTTGACTACTGGGAAATCCTTCCTGGTCAAGGCAACTACTACAATCCCGTCTTCAAACAAATGGACGGAAGCATCAAAAAGTTCAACGGCTACTGCACCGACATCACCACTGACAAAGCGATCAAGTGGCTCGACAAGCGAGATAAGGAAAAACCCTTCTTCCTCATGTGCCAGCACAAGGCCCCCCACCGGACCTTCGCGCCCGCACTTCGTCATCTCAAAGCCTTCGATGGAGTCACCATCCCCGAGCCCCCCACTCTTTTCGATGACTATCAAAAACGAAGCGGAACGCTTGCCAAAAACGAAATGGAAATCGACCGCCACTTCGACTGGGCTTACGACGCCAAGGTCCGCAAAGATGAGCGTAACGGAATCAAGCTCCCGGGACCCGATCGCTACCCCACTGTGGAATACCGGCGCATGACCAAGCCCCAGAAAACAAGATGGGACGCCCACTTCGGCCCTGAGAACAGAGCCTTCATCGAGAAGGTGCCTACTATGACCCACAAGGACATCGTGCGCTGGAAATACCAGCGCTACATGAAGAACTATCTCGCCACTGTGAAAGCGGTAGATGAAAGCGTGGGCCGCATGCTAGACTACCTTGACAAAAATGGCCTTACTGAAAACACGATCGTCGTTTACGCCTCCGACCAAGGTTTTTATCTTGGCGAGCATGGTTGGTATGACAAGCGCTGGATGTTCGAAGAATCATTCAAAATGCCCTTTGCCATCCGCTGGCCCGGCGTCACCGAGCCCGGCTCACGCCCCAAAGAAATGATTCAAAACATTGACTACGCACCCACCTTCCTTGAAGCAGCCGGGGTCGCAATCCCCCCTGAGATTCAAGGAAACTCTATTCTTCCCACACTCCAAGGAAATGCCGAGGGATGGCGAAAATCGCTCTACTATTCCTACTACGAAAGAGGTGAGCACAACGTTCCTCAACACTTCGGAGTTCGCACCGAAACACACAAACTTTTCTACCTTCCCGAAACCAACGAATGGCAGCTCTTTGATCTTATCAAAGATCCGCAGGAACTCAAAAGCGTCCACGATAATCCGTCATACTCCAAAATCAGAAAACAGCTTACCAAAGAATTTCACCGCCTCCGTGAACATTACGAAGCTCCACCGATGAAGATGGCAAAAGGGAGCTGAATATTTAAACTTTGACGGCTCTATCAGCCCCTCTGTTCCTACTGAAAGGAACCTTACTCAACCGTCGAAAATTTCCGGGAAACTACCTCGATTGCCAAGGTTTCAAGTTGCTCGTCTTCGAGGCGCTCAATCGCTTGAATCGAGAACCCTTGCGCCACCAAACCACGGGCGTCCTTTGCGGAGATGCCCCGAGCCATAAGATAGAAGATCTCCTCGTCACTGACACGTGACGAAGTGCTTCCATGCGAGCATTTAACATCGTCGGCATTGATCTCAAGACCAGGCATCGAGTGAGCTTCACACTCATCCGTCATCATAAGATTGCGACAAGTCTGATAAGCATCGGTGCCATGTGCTCCCTCGTCGACAAAGATGAGACCAGAAAAGATCGTAGTCGCTTTCCCAAAGAGCGTATTTTTAAAGAGAAGATCCGAAAAGGTGTTACGAGCTCCATGATGCTGGAAGGTCCGCTGATCATATTCCTGGCCGGTATCAGGCAAAGCGACTGAGAGAATCTCTGATTTGGCATCCGAGCCACCGACCGTCGAGTAGGTTTCTTCACGAACCCACTTGGCACCGGTATGCACGACCGCAAGTTTGGCGAGAGAGGATGCCTGTAAGGTAGAATCAGAAAATCGAATCAACTTACTGTCGCGGTTAAGTTCTTGGGTCACTAAGCACGTCACCTTAGAACCTTCGGCAGTGCGGACATCCGTAGCGGAGACTACAACAGCCGCGGAATCATCAACAGAAATGAACCGGTTCACGATCCTGATCTTCGCGCCAGCTTCAGCTTCGATGACAATACCGGAAAAACATAATCCCTCTCCTGATACAAAGAAGATCACTTCAAGCGCGAGATCGCTACCGCTCCGAACATGCAACGTGTGTTTAGACTTAGCAGCATGCAATGCAGCGTGTTTCGAAGAACCAAGGCGCGAAGTTGGGCCAAAGGATCCCTCAACCAATTCGGCTGCATCAGAAGAACCTGAAACAAGTTCACCATTAGCAAAAACAAGCCGATCAAAACCCGTGAGGGGCTCGGGAAGATCTCCTGTCGTTCCAGTCCCGACGGTCTCTAGCCCAGAAAGATTAGCCTCTTTCCAAGATCCGAAGCGCCAGTTTTCATCGGTGCGCGCTGGCCAATCGAGCTCCTCAAATTTCTCGAGAGCAGGTGAAGCAAAAGTAACAGACATTTAAGGGTGTGTATAAGTGGATTGGTCTCGATTTCGAAACCAAGTTTGAGTTAGCCGACAGACCCTTCCATCTCTAAATCAATCAAGCGTTTCAATTCGACCGAATACTCCATTGGAAACTCTTCAACGAGGTCATTGATGAATCCATTAACAGCAAGTGACATAGCTTGAGTCTCGGAAAGTCCACGCTGCTGCATATAAAAGAGCATCTCTTCAGAAACTTGACTCACACTCGCTTCATGTTGAGTGACATGCTGATTTCCCTTTACCGAGATAGCCGGGTAAGTATCGGTCCGACTATTAGTGTTGATAAGCAAGGCGTCGCACTCGGTGTTGTTTTTGCACCCTTTAAGGTGCTTAGGGATGTGAACCTGGCCACGATAAGTCGAACGACCTTCTCCAACCGATATCGATTTAGAAATGACGTTAGAGGTCGTGTTGTTCGCGGCGTGAATCATCTTGGCACCAGTATCTTGATGCTGCCCGTCGTTGGCGAGTGCGATAGAAATTACCTCTCCTCGAGCGCGCTCGCCTTTCATGACAACACCCGGATATTTCATGGTGAGACGTGATCCAATATTACAATCGATCCATCGAATCTCAGCATCTTCGTGAGCCAGGCCACGCTTGGTGACAAGATTGAACACATTAGATGACCAATTTTGAACCGTGATATATTGAATCTTGGCGCCCTTCATTGCAACCAGCTCAACGACCGCCGAATGCAAAGTCGCAGTCTCAAATTTCGGAGCGGTGCACCCTTCCATATACATCACTTCCGCACCTTCATCGGCAATAATAAGGGTCCTCTCAAATTGGCCGAAGTTCTCAGAATTGATACGAAAGTATGCCTGCAAGGGATGTTTCACTTTAACCCCCGGAGGAATGTAGATGAAAGAGCCCCCCGACATTACTGCGGAGTTCAAAGCTGAAAATTTATTGTCCCCAGTTGGAATCACTTTGCCAAACCAAGGTCGAAATATTTCCTCATGCTCTTTCAAGCCTTCCGAGCAAGTCACAAATATCACACCTTCATCCGCAAGCGCTTCTTTCACATTCGAATAAGCTGCTTCGGAATCGTATTGTGCTTCCACACCAGCGAGAAAAGCACGCTCCTGCTCGGGCACGCCAAGACGATCAAAAGTCTCGAGTACTTCGGGAGGAACTTCGTCCCAAGAACGTTTTGGCTTAGCGCCATCCGAGAGATAGTAACGGATCGCATCAAAATCGATATTATCGAGGTCCCTTGTCGCCCAGTTTGTCGGCATCGGCTTAGACTCAAAAGTCTTCAGTGCCTTGTGCCGGAATTCGTTCACCCAGTCAGGCTCGTCCTTAACCTTCGAGATGTAATCGACAGTCTCCTTCGTCAATCCATACCCGGCATCGAATTTATGGCTCTCCGGAAAAGAAAAGTTACCAAGATCGTCCTTTTCAAAAGCGACCTGTTTGACGGTGGCAGTCTCAGAATTCATTATTAAAAGTGTTAAGCAGTTTTAAGGAAGTCGTATCCTCTTTCCTCGAGTTCTAAGGCGAGTTCGGCGCCTCCGGATTTTACGATTTGCCCGTCAGCCATGACGTGAACATGGTCGGGCTTGATATAGTCTAGCAACCGCTGATAGTGAGTAATCACTAAAAATCCGCGGCTGTCCGATCGCATTGAGTTCACTCCTTTTGCGACCACCTTGAGAGCATCGATATCTAGGCCCGAGTCAGTTTCATCAAGCAGGCAGTAACGAGGATCCAGCATGATCATCTGCAGGATTTCGTTCCGCTTCTTCTCTCCACCTGAAAAACCCTCATTAACGGACCGGCTGGTGAATTTACGATTCATCTCCAACTCGTCCATTTTAGCATACATGTCCTTATAAAAAGCCACGGCATCGATTTCTTCGCCTTCTGGAAGGCGGGCTTGGAGAGCGGCACGCAGAAAGTTGGCGTTGGAGACACCAGGAACCTCAGCGGGATATTGAAAAGCAAGAAAAATACCGGCACGGGAGCGTTCATCCACCTCGAGCTCGGCAATATCTACACCGTCGAGAAGGACACGACCTTCTGTGACTTCGTAGTCGTCGTGACCAGCAATGATTTTCGAGAGCGTTGATTTCCCGGATCCGTTGGGACCCATAATGGCGTGCACTTCTCCGGCAGGAATCTTAAGGTTTAGACCCTTTAAGATTTCGTTTCCGTCAACAGACGCGTGGAGATTTTCGATGGTTAGGCTCATGATGTTGGGTGACTTTTACTTATTACCGAAATTTCCCTTAAGGCTGATA
>TARA_B100001057_G_scaffold428321_1_pt1 | contig 18534 bp, 16 predicted proteins | sample TARA_B100001057 | Tara Oceans TARA_B100001057 (sample SAMEA2621839) | marine metagenome | biome: marine biome (ENVO:00000447); feature: surface water layer (ENVO:00002042); material: "saline water (ENVO:00002010), including plankton (ENVO:xxxxxxxx)" | depth 5 m
CAGCGTCCGCCTATGACTTGATCTCGGGTAAGGGGAGAAAATTTCTTTGGGTCGACGGGGGCAATGGCGACTTCACCTCTTTGCCCGAGAGCGATTATGCGGTCTCCTGCCACGATCAGGGAACCGACCATCAAACCTCCATCCTTTTGTCTCCACTGTAATTCTCCCGTGGAAAAGCGAATACAAACGAAATCCTTGGGGCCCGCCATGTGGACGTTTCCGTCGAAACCGTAGAGAAAGTCGCCTACGGGGATGGCGTTGTTCATATGTGTGGAAAGATTTCGGTTCTCGTACAACTTAGTGAGTTTACCGTTTTTGTACTGGAAAAGGGCACACCCACGCTTGTACCCCGTTGAAATGAAAATCTTGTCTCCCCGGACAATGGGCGTGGTGGCATTCGTGCGATAACTGGTTTCCCATTTCTCAAAGGCGAGGGTCTTGCCGCTTGTGGCGTCCAGAATGACGAGCCCGTCTGTCTTGAGAACTGCAATCAGATCCGACTTTCCAGACTTGAATGAAGTGGGAGAGCCGTAGGCAGCACGGTAGGTCTGGCTTTTCCACTTCGTTTCACCCGTTTTCTTGTCGAGAGCGAAGGTGGCACCCGCCTCGATTAAGAGAAGATCCCCTAGCAGGTAGGGAGATGCCGAGAATCCCCAGTCGGGGGGCTTTTTCATCCCTGATTCCTTCATCATTTCTTTTTTCCAGAGGATTTCTCCATCCTTGGCCCGATAGGCATGAAGAATCCCGTCCTTGCTTAACGCGAAAACGGTGGAATCTTCAACTGTGGGAGTAGAACAGGGACCGCCTTCGTGAAGATAATCTAGGAGGGGGGCGGGGTAGGAGTGTGTCCAGGCTGTTTTTCCCGTCTTGGCATCGATGCAGTAAACTGTCTCTTTGCCGACGGACTTTTTGCCGTCGTGACCCATGGTGTAAAGCCGACCACCAGCCACAGAAACGGAAGAAAAGCCAACCCCAACCTTTGTTTTCCAAGCTTGTTTTTCGAGGTTGTTCCGCCAAGCGGACTCGGTGGATACACCCGTGCCGTCAGGGCCAAGCCAACTAGGCCAGTCTCTGGCCCAAATCATCGAATTTAAAAGCAGAAGGGGCAGGATCAGTATTTTTTTCATTAAAATGTGGAGGGTGAACCAAAAAAAGAGATTTCGGTGGCCGTGAGGTCCTTTCTTTACTCGGTTGCCGGAGGGGTGGTGTTCATCGTGATTTTGGCCGCAGCTTGCATCTGTGTGGCTTCCGCAATCATTTCGTCCACCGCTTCCCTTCCTTGGTGAATCCCGAAATTCAAGGTGAAAATACGGGTCTCTCCTGAATCGATGCGAGGTACTCGACCATATTTACGTTCGACCTTGCGATTGAATGGGTAACCTGTTGCCGGTTCTATTCCAGTAACGTAACCGTCCTCGTCCGCTGCCGTATTCTTCCAAATGGTAAGGTAGGGAAGTTCAGTCACGTTCCAACGAACCGAAGTCGCTTGGTCGCCAGTAGCGTTCGTCAGCAGGGCAAGGGCACTTGAATTGCCGTCGGACAAAGGCTCAACGAGAAAAACTTCTTCTACGAATCCCGGAGTAGGGCCCTTGTAGATTTGCCACCTGTCGATCCCTTTGGCGGCATTTTCGTTCATGGGGGTAACGCTTTGAGCCGGTGCATAAACCATCGCCCCTTCTTCGAGAATGGATGAACCGTAGTTCCCATGGTAAATCAGCTGAAACTCCTGGGGAAAGGAGCCTTCGTTCGTAAGCTTGTCGGATATCTGAAAAGTGTCCGAACCAGGGACGGTTGAAATTTCGGTTACTAATTTGAGTTTGGGCCCGTAAAAGAACTTTTCGTAAACCGTGCCACTGATTCGAATCCGGTGGGGAGGATCAGGGTCGACCGTTATTTCGTAATCGGATGCCGGTATGTTTTGTATTTTGCCATGAAGGGTCAGGTCCAAGGTGGCAGTTCCACCCGTGTTGTCGATGAATTCGTCGGTTCCGGGGTGTCCGGCGAATTCGAGCCCGCAACGTACCATCCATTCGTTGAATCCCTCGAGCCATCCAAGACCGCCTCGGCTCTCCAGGTCGACAAAGGAGGGATGGACGATTTCCTTGACGGGCGAATCCCATCCCAAGCGGAGACTTCCCATGCGGACGTCGAATATCCCCATGCCTCTCGAGGGTATCACGGTGATCTTTAGTTTTCCGTTATCAAGCGTAAGCAGTTCTACGCCTTCTTGTTTCCCCCCTTGCAAAATCGTCTTGTTTACGAACCATTGAGCGGCGAAAGTTTTGTCTTTGTGTCCAGTCGAACTATCGAGGTATTCCACTTGGCTGTTTCGCGACAGGGTGTTATCGGTATCAGATTCTAAGGTGGTGTTTTTTTCGGAGCATGACCCCATGGCAACCAAGCAGAATAGAAGGGCAATAAGTGTTTTTTTCATGAGAAAGTATAAGTTGCTGGATTGTTAGTCGAAAACTTCTTCCAAGGCGGCCCGCATGACGACAGGGTCGGGGTCGATACCGGTCCAGTGTCGGATTCCTATTACTCCCTGATTTACAAGCATACCAAGGCCGTCTATCACCTTGCAGCCTTTGCCCTTGGCGTCGCGTACGAGGTTGGTCTCGGGGGGATTGGGAATTACGTCGGCGACGACCGTTTCCGAGGTAAGGCTTTCGATATCGAGATCGAGTCGGGCGTCCAGGTCGGGAAACAAACCTATCGAGGTCGCGTTGATCAAAACATCGGTTCCGTCTGGTATGACGAAAGTCTTTTCCCAGGGGATGAAGTTTGCCTCTGCGGGGAGCTTTTCGTCCAATAGTGAAGAAAGTTCCTCACCGCGCCCTGAAGAGCGGTTGACGATGGTAATTGCCGATGCTCCGGCCAAAGCCACTTCGACCCCAATGGCCCGAGCTGCCCCTCCTGCACCGAAAATGACGACTTTCTTTCCCGAGGGGTCGGTCAGTTCCCTGAGTGATGAAACAAAGCCTTTGCCGTCGGTGTTTTCTCCGATCCATTGTCCGTCCTTGCGGACCACGCAGTTGACGGCGCCCATGAGGGATGCCGATTCGCCTAAGCCATCGAGGTAATCGATCACCTTGACCTTGTGGGGAATGGTACAGTTAAACCCCTGGAATCCCATGACTTTGGCTCCTCTGACCGCATCTTCGAGATCGTTTGGGCCAACTTCGATCGTGAGGTATCTCCAGTCGAGGTTGTGATGCCTGTAGGCGGCCTCGACCATGACTTGCGTTGGGTTTTCCGAAATCGGTTGTCCGAAGGCGGCGGTAAGTTCTTGCTTGAAGTTTAGCTCTTTTGTCATTTTCCAAGTATGGTTTCGGATCCAAACTTAGAAATTTAGAGGGATCGGCAAGCCTATTTTATGAAAAACCCTTACCTCCCTTCACCTTCCTTGCTTTTGGGGTCTTGTCGTTTCTTTTCGAAAAGGATTGATGACTCTCTTTTTCCATATTAGGAAAAGTTTCCACATAAGGAATTTATGACTGAAACCATTTTGATTAGGGAGGAAGCTTCGGCCAAAGGAACGGAAAGAACCTTGGCTATCCTTGAGCTTTTGGGCCGATTTCGAAGGGGTCAATCTTCCAGCGAGATTGCCCGAACCCTCGATTTGCCCGTCAATACGGTTGGCCGGATTACCGAAACCATGACCAAAAGGGGGTGGCTTTACCGCCGGGAGGACGATCGGAGGTACGTTCTTACGAACCGGGTTGCCGATCTCACCCGACCTCAGGTCAATGACAAAAGCTTGGTCGTCTCTTCCTGGGAGAGTCTGAAGGATTTGAGAGACAGGACTGGTGAGACGACTCAACTGCTCTCAATGTCCGAAGGCAAAGCATTGATTCTCGAGCAATGCGTTTCGGATCAGGCAATCAAAGTTTCCGGTACCGTCGGTATGAGAGTCCCTTGTTATTCCTGTGCTCCAGGAAAGTCGATCCTGGCCAACATACCTGAGATAGAACTCGATCAGTTCCTTGAGAAGGTCACCCTGAAGCGTTTCACCCCTCGAACTTTGGCGACGCGCGAGCTTTTGCTCGGTGATTTGCAAAAAATTCGAGAATGTGGATATGGTGTCGACGAGGCGGAGGGTTTGGAGGGAATTCATTGTGTTGCCGCGGTTATTCTCGATGACTACCATTATCCGATTGCCGCGGTTACCACGATAGCACCGGCGTTTCGCTTGCCCGCCAATCGCTTCGAGGAAATAGGAGAAGCTTGCATTGAGACTGCCGGGAACATTCGGGATAAGCTTCTCGCCTAACTTCTTTAACTTATGAAATATTCAAATCTTTTATACATCAAAAATAAACTCTTGGGCATTTTTGCAGGTGCGGTCCTGTTTTGCCTTTTAGGTTGCGGAGGTGACGGAGGAGGTTCGGCTGCCAAAGGAGTCATTGCCTACACGCCCCAGACCCTTTCCAATCCGTTCTTTAGCGTGATCGCAGAAAATATTAGGGCTGAAGCCGAAAAGAACGGTTATGATTTTCTGGTGGTCGATCCCGACATGGACGTAAAGAAGCAATCGGATCAAATTGATGATTTCATTGCCAAAAACGTGGTAGCCATTGTTTTGGTCCCGGTTGACCGGATGTCAATTGGTCCTGCCGTCAAGGAAGCGAATGCCGCAGGTATCCCTGTTTTTACCGTGGATGCGAAATGCGCTGCGGAGGGAGCTAAAATCGAGGGTCATGTTGGAACGGACAATTTCCAAGGGGGAGAATTGGCAGGTCAGGCAATGATCCAAGCTCTTGGCGAAGAGGGTGGCAAAGTTCTTGTGCTTGACCTGAAAAAAGCCAATTCATGCGTTTTGCGCGTAGACGGCTTTAAGAAAGTAATTAACGCCTACAATGAGGTGCGGGCTTCCGGAAAGATAGAGATTGTCGCCGAATTAGACGGAAATGGGGACCGGACCAAAGGGTACGAGTCGACCTCGGCCGCCTTGCAGGCTCATGAGGATTTGGCCGCCGTTTTCGCAATCAACGACCCTTCTGCGTTGGGAGCTTACACAGCTGTAAAAGAAGCCAATCGCCAAGATCAGATCAAGATCATCGGTTTCGACGGAATGCCCGACGGCAAGAAGGCGATCAAGAATGGTCAGATTTATGCCGACCCGATCCAACATCCTGACAAAATGGGGATCCAAATCGTAGAGCTTATCGTGAAGTATCAGGCAGGTGAGAGTTTTCCCAAGGAAACGCTCTTGCCGGCTACTCTCTACACCAAGTCGGACGCGGATCAGGATCCCGACCTGAAATAGGTTGACCAAGGGAATCGAAAAACCCCCATTGCTCCGAATGCGGGGCATTGCCAAGGGGTTTCCCGGAGTCCAAGCACTCGATGGCGTAGACCTCGATCTTTATGCCGGCGAAGTGTTGGCTTTGTTGGGCGAAAACGGGGCAGGCAAAAGCACTTTGATCAAGGTCATCGGAGGGGCCCACTTGCCTGACGAGGGTACGATTGAAACCAAGGGTCGCGGCATTTCAATCGAGACTCCGCAGGACTCACTCAGAGCGGGGATCGGCATTATTTATCAAGAGTTCAATCTAGTTCCTGGCTTAACCGCGAGGGAGAATATTTTCCTCGGTCAGGAACCAGCGAGATTGAGCTTCATTCCCCGAGCCGCTGAGAGAGAAAAAGCCTTGAAACTCTTTGACCGCATCGGCGTGGAGATTGATCCGGAAAAACTTTGCGGAGAACTGTCGGTGGCCGAACAGCAAGTAGTCGAGATTGCCAAAGCTCTTTCTCAGGATGCCCGGATTATCCTGATGGATGAGCCGACTGCGGCTTTGACCCCTCGCGAAGTGGACGGATTACTCAAGGTGGTCAGGGAATTGCGGTCCCAAGGTATTGGAATTATCTACGTCAGTCATCGCTTGGATGAAATCGATGCAATCGCCGACCGGGTAACCATCCTACGGGATGGCGCTCATGTTGCGACCCGCGAGAAGTCCGACCTCGATCGCGAGCAAATGATTGCCTTGATGGTCGGCCGAAGTTTGGACAAAGAATTCCCCTCCCGGGAAAGCGTTGCCGGTGAAGTCAGGTTATCCGTGCGAAACCTCAGGCGAGGTTCTTCTGTCAGAGGCGTTTCATTCGATCTGCGGGCAGGAGAAATCGTCGGCCTGACCGGATTGGTTGGTGCGGGGCGAACGGAGACTGCCCGTCTCATATTTGGAGCGGACCGGATGGACTCTGGCGAAGTCGACTTGGACGGCAAGCGGTTAAAGGTTGGAAGTCCGAGAGATGCGATCCGTCACGGAATTTGTCTTTTGACTGAAGACCGAAAGGGGCAGGGGCTTGTCTTGGGGCAGACCGTCCAAGAAAATTTCGGTCTTCCCAACCTGGGTGGTTTTTCCCAGAATTTTATGATAAGCTCTTCTCGGGAAAGCGAGGCCTTTTCTGGTTACGTCGACAAGATGAGGATCAAAATATCGGGCCATTCTCAAGCCGCCGGCACTTTGTCGGGCGGGAATCAGCAAAAAGTCGTTTTGGCCAAATGGCTCCAAAGAAATGCCGAAGTAATCATCTTCGACGAACCTACCCGTGGAATCGACGTGGGAGCGAAGTTTGAGATCTATCAACTCATTCATGGACTGGCCGAGGAAGGGAAAGCCATCCTGATGATTAGCTCGGAGTTGCCTGAGGTTCTAGGCATGAGCGACCGCATAATCGTAATGAACGAGGGTAGGGTGACGGGAGAAATTGAGGATTGCGTCCATGCCAAACAGGAAGACGTAATGAAATTAGCCACCCAAAGAGAGGAGCTGTCTGCCTGATGAAAATGAATTTTCGAAGTCTTCTGTCGGAGTACGGCAACGTGCTTGTGCTTCTTTTGATCTGTCTTGGTATCAGTTTGGTTACCATTGAGAAACAGTCCGCCATCAGTTCTTCCGCCGCAAGAGAACTGGCGCTCGAAGTTTCAGCTGACAATCCACCGAAATCCAAGGTCTTGGTTCTCGTCCGCACCGGTGAGGGGGCTGCTCGATTTGCCGAATCGCTTGAGGACAGTCTTTCGGCCCGAGGTCTCCATGTTGTGGCTTCGATTGTCGGCACTCCTGCCGATGCCCGCAAAGCTCTGCTTTCCCAAAAGGATGAACTGGACGCGATCGTGACCGGTGAGCACATGGCGATTTTCACTTCCGGTCAATTGCCGACGCTTGCCTCCGAAAACGAGGCTTTGGCGAGGACCAAGACCTATCGGACGGAAACCTACCTTTGGCCGAATTTCCTCAAGAAAGATAATTTACTCAATGTCCTTAAGCAGGTTTCGGTCGTTGCGATCATAGCAATCGGCATGACTTTGGTCATTATTACCGCCGGTATCGATCTATCCGTGGGAAGCCTTATTGCATTCAGTGGTGTCGTTGGGGCCCTTGCCATTCAATATCTCGGGGGTTCCGATCCTACGACCGTCCATCTCTGGCTTGGAAGCTTGGCGGGAATATTGATTTGCGCTCTGATCGGAATGGGGACTGGTGGCTTGGTTACGGCTTTCAGAATACCCGCTTTTATCGTGACCCTCGGCGTCATGTTCATCGCCAAGGGTTTCGCGTTCATTTTTTCCAAGTCCGAACCGATTCCAGTTGAAAACGAAGGCTTTTCTTGGCTCGGACGCGGTTCCGATCTTTTTGGTCTTCCCAATTCGGTTGCCTTGATGCTTGCTTTGTATGGAGTGGCTTACGTTGTGATGAGCCGTACCTCGATCGGCCGTTACGTTTATGCAGTGGGTGGCAACCCGGAAGCAGCTCGTCTTTCGGGGGTTCCCGTCAATTTGGTTTTGGTCTTCGTTTACACGCTTTGCGGTTTGCTAGCCGGTCTCGGTGGTATTATGGAGGCGTCTTTACATGTCACTGGAGATCCGAAATCAGGAACCTTGGTTGAATTGCAGGTAATTGCCGCCGTGGTGGTCGGGGGAACCAGTTTGGCCGGAGGACAAGGGAAAATTTTCGGCACTTTGGTCGGGGCCCTGATCATTGGAGCGATACGCAATGGAATGAATCTCACGGGGGTGGAGGCTCATATGCAAAGCGTGGTTTACGGAGTCGTAATCTTGATCGCCGTAATGGTCGACCAGCTCAAAGGCAGATTCAAATGAAGTCGCCCACCGAATCGAGTCGGACCGGTTGTATTGAAGTTTAGGCCAAGCGTTTGAGTCGGGCCTTCATGATCAGGTATAGTTCTCGACTGATCCACGCATCGGTGGCCGCGTAATTAATCTGAGAAGGAGTCAGCGGACGTTTCTGCCAATTGGAAAGCTGGGCTGATTTGGAAAGCCTTTGTTTGAAAAATATTGCCGTCAGGTTACGAAGTCCGGTCTGTTCGATTTTCAATGATTGAGCCAATTGGGCCAAATCTTCAAAGCCTGCGGGGTTCAAATCCTCGATTTTCTTGAGGTTGTGCAGGTCGTCTTTGATGGCTACTCCGGTTTTAATGATCTCCGGATTTTCGAGGATTTCGACCAAGGGACCCAATTTCATGACTGGAAAAAGCCGAAAAAGAAAGGCTTGGTCCGAAGTGGCCAATTGGATGAGGGCAGGCGGGTTGTTCGGGCCACGTTTGAAGTTGGGTTTGCACTCGATGTCAAAGCCAAGTACACGTTGCTTTTTCAGCTTCGAGGCGTATCTTTGAAAGGATTTCGAGTCTTCTGCGACTTTTACGGATCCATGAAAGCGAATGAGGGGAAATTGGTTGATGGTCTCCTTGTCCAACCTTTTGGGAATCTCTTCCTCGTTCGAAGGCGGAGATATCATCAAAACTCCAAACTCAGCCCATCATAGGCGACGATGACGTTGCCTGGGTGAGTTCGTGACGATTGGCTTCCGGATAATCCGCTTTTTGTTTCTTTTACGGAAAGGCGTGATCGCTCGAGAAACTTTTTCGTATGGGACAGAAAATTGACCATGTCTTCGTCATTGGCAGCGGGATCGTGGTGAAACAATGCCAAAGTTTCGATTTCCCCTTTGGCCGCAAGTTCCACTGCCATGATGTTACTGGAATGGCCCCAATTTTCACGGTTTCCAATAGACTGAGAATGGGTGTAGGGAGCATCGAAAATAAGGAGGTCCGCTCCCCGGATAAAATCAACATAGGGGTACGCACTGCCGTGTGCGTGATTTCGATGCTCTGCATCCGTTGAGTATACGACTGTTACGCCGTTGGCCTCAATGCGATAGCCGTAGGAAGTACCCGGATGATCAAGTTCGATGATCGATATCTTGGCTCCGCACAACTCGATCAAGTCACCCGGGGTGTGCTTTTCAAAGGATATTTGGGAACCGAACATTTCAAAACCCACCGGGAAAAAGGGAGGCATCATCTGATTTCGGAGGGCATCTTCGATATCATCGTGCCCACCGTGAAATATAACTTTATTGTTTTTTTCGTAGGCGGGAGCAAAGAAAGGGATGCCCTGAATGTGATCGTAATGAAGATGGGATAGAAAAATGTGAAAGGTTTTTCCTTCCACTGCTTCACTTTTGATTTCTTGACCGAACACTCTGAGTCCGGATCCTCCGTCCATGACCAAATAATCGTCGGAACCCGTTTCGATGTGAACGCAAGGAGTGTTGCCTCCATAGGATGCCCCATGCTGGAAAGGGAGTTGGTTTTCGACGAATTCACGAATTTGGCTTTCGGACCTCAAGTCTTTGCCCCTAGCGGCCATGAGGGCGGATACCACTTTCTCCCTTGTTTCAAGCGCACAGGGGGAAATGGGGATCGAGCCCCGGGTCCCTTTGAAATGTACCTTCATTTAAGTCGTAGAAAAGTCCCATTTATTGATTTTCGAACGGCTTTTGGCAATTCAATTCTACGTTTCTCCGATTACTGCATATCTGAGCTTGAAGATTCTGTTTTTCAGGACCATTCTTACTCCATGGCTGAACAATACGATATCAACCAACCGATTTATCAAGTAGGGGAGGGCAACATGAGCTTTTCCCAGATGCTCAACTATTTTATCGATCCCGCTTACCAACGGGGCAATTTGTCCAGAATATCGGACATGCACGTCAAAATGGGCCGTCCGGTAAGTTTCCGAATTGACGACGATCTCACTCCGATGCCCGAGGGTGTAGGCGTGGAAGAAGAGGTCTTGCGCTACATGTTGGGGATTCTTCTTTCGGAAAAACATCTTCAAATCGTACTCGACGAAGACGATCCACAAGACGTTGACACTGCCTTCGAATGGAAAGAGCAGGGCGTGAACTTCCGTCTCAACGTCTTTCGCGATCGGGACGGGTTGGCTTTCGTCATGCGTGTTCTTGCTTCAAACATTCCTTCTATCCAGGAAGTCGGTTTGCCATCCGAGAAGATTTGGCAGGACATCACTGCTCTTAAGAGAGGCTTGGTCCTCGTAACCGGCGTCACGGGAAGTGGTAAGTCGACTACCATCTCCGCTTTGGTTAATCATATCAACCTCTACCGCAAAACGCGGATCATTACCTTGGAGGATCCGGTGGAGTTTCTTTTCAAAAGCGAGACATCCATGGTTTCACAACGCCAAGTAGGTCAGGATGTAAAGACTTTTTCCGGTGGACTTCGGAGTGCATTGCGAGAAAATCCTGACGTCATTTTCGTCGGTGAAATCAGGGACACGGAAACAGCTTCGCTTGCCTTGAGTGCGGCGGAAACAGGTCATTTGGTCTTCTCTACATTGCACACGCGCGATGCCAAGGGCGCTCTTAGTCGGATCGTCGATATGTTTCCCGCTGAGCAGACTAAAAGTCTTTGCTTGCAACTGTCTTTCAGTCTTTCATTCGTTCTAAGTCAAAAACTCGTTCCCCGGGCTGATGGCAACGGTCGTATTCTGGCGATGGAGGTTCTGAAAAACGTACCGGCTCTTGGAAACCTGATTCGGACGGGTAACTGGCAGCAGGTTTATTCTACAATGGAAACCCAGTCCAAGGAGGGGATGATGACCATGGAGCAACATTTGTTGCATCTTTACCAACATGGCATCATAACCAAGGAGTCAGCCATCACTTACACAAACGAAGCGAGTTTGATCGAGCGTCTTTCGTGATCTCCCTCGAGAATTCAAGAGCTTGGAGGTTGACCGGTTTTTGCTTGCTTCTATTATCAACAAAAATGTCGATTCTAACATGAACAAGCGTAAATTCTTTCTTATTTTGTTTTTTACAGGTCTTCTAGGAGGCCCTGCTTTTGTTTGTTTCGAGATTTGGAATATACTGGGTGCAAAACCAAAAGAGAAAAAAGGAAATGTGCAAATCTTACCTCAAACCGTGAAAAAATCCTCCGAGGAATGGAAGAAAATTCTTACCCCCGAACAATACAGAATTTTGAGAGAGGCTGGAACGGAACGCCCCAACGGCAAGGTATACCAAGAGTTCAAGCATCAAGGTGCAGGTACCTATTATTGCGCAGGTTGTGACACCGAGCTTTTTTCTTCAAATGAGAAATTTGATTCCAGGTGTGGTTGGCCGTCCTTTTACGACCCATCGAAGGCCAAAAACGTAAAAACTTCGGTCGATTGGCATCTGGGTTACCCAAGAACCGAGGTCAGGTGCGCTGTTTGCGACGGTCACTTGGGGCATGTTTTTACGGGCGAGGGATTCGACACCCCTACCGACAAGAGGTATTGCATCAACGGAACCGTACTGAAATTCGTTCCCGCAAAACCCACAGACCAAAATTCGGTCGGAAAACCAAAAGACGATTCTAATAGTAACTAAAGCTCGTCGATTTTAATAATCTCGCCTTGTTCTTGCTTCAAAGCATTCGATTTGCCATGAATGTACGTGATTCGCTTCATGCATTTGTTTTCATTCATACTTTTTCGTTGCGCTTGGTTTGTTTTCCTTTGTTCCAGCCCTTGGTGTTTAGTTGTAGGAGGCCCTGAACTCAATCGGGCGTCGAGCGTTCGTAACGCACTCGTTCCAGGTTTTGACAAAGAAGGTAGACTTGCTTGGGAGTTGAGGGCAACCGAGGTTTCCCCCCTTCCTAATGAGCTTTATGAAGCAGCTAAGCCCTACCTTAAGTTTTTTGACCGGACTGGAGTTCGTATGGAGGCAAAGAGCTCTTCCGGCATTTTCAATTTAAAGGAAGGGTTTGCGAGCGGGGATGATTATCTATCGGTTGAGAGTACCGGTTTTACGGCCCTGGGGAAAAGTTGGAAATGGTCGCAGAAAAGCGAACAGGGAAGCCATCAAATGATTTTCAAAGAGAACGCCAAGGTGTCTTTTGGTAGCGACCTGAAACAGTTTTTGTCGGATTCAGAATCCGACGGCAACTTTGCGTGCCCCAAAGTCGGCCTTCCGAAACCCGAGATCACTCTTACCATCGCCGAAGCCAATGTCATAGAGTTTTTGGCAGTCAACGACCGCACCCATCACTTCTTTCTGGAAGGAAACGTTACTGTTGAGAGCAATGAATTGCTTCTGACTAGCGAAAGAATGAAGGTAGAATTCGAAAAGGAGGCTAATTCGAGCTCGGATGATATTGGTCGTATTTCTCGAATCTCGGCTTCTGGTCGGGTGGTGTTTGCCCAAGGGGGGCGGATCTCCTATTGCGATTCTCTTGCCATGGACGCCCAGAAAGGGGACGTCATTCTCGAGGGGAAACCCGCTCGGGTAGTGGACGAAGAGTGGGGGGCCGCCGTGGGAAGCCGGATTATTTTGGAGAAAGGTAAGCGCAGAGCCCGCGTACTGGCAGGTGAGTCTGGAGAAAAACCGCGACTTGAGCTTCCTCCCATTCCCGATCTTGGCTTCGAGCGAAAGGGCCAGCGTCCTTGACCTCGGTTCCTCATCGTCTCTCGGTCTCGGGACTTCGCAAGACTTTTGGAAGGAGGGAGGTCGTTCGGGGAGTGGATTTGAATGCGAACGGGGGAGAGGTCGTCGGTCTTCTCGGGCCTAACGGTGCGGGTAAGACCACGACTTTTTCGATGGTAGCTGGTTTTCTAAGTCCATCGGAAGGAAAGTTGACGCTCAATGATTCGAATATCACTTCCCTCCCTGCTTATCAGAGGGCTCGCGAAGGCTTGGTCTACTTGCCGCAGGAGCCATCCGTTTTCCGCAAGCTCACCGTTGAGCAGAATGTTCGCGCCATTGCCGAGACCTTGCCCGTTTCAAAGGAAGAACAAAACCAGCTTGTACGTACACGATTGGAAGAACTCAAGCTGTCTGAGTTGGCGAGCCAAAAAGCCTATACTTTGAGCGGTGGTGAAAGGCGAAGACTGGAAATTTCCAGAGCTTTGGTTTTGTCTCCCAAGTTTCTGCTTTTGGATGAACCGTTCAGCGGGGTCGACCCCATCAGCGTGAGCGAGGTGACCAAGATCATTTTTTCTCTCAGGAAAAAAGGGATTGGTGTTTTTCTTACCGATCACAATGTTCGTGAAACTTTGAGAGCCGTCGACCGTGCCTATTTATTGTACGACGGAAAGGTGCTGGCTCATGGGGATTCTTCCTTTTTGCTTTCCGATCCCGAAACCCGTGAGAAGTATTTGGGGGAAGATTTTGAAGAATAATATATTTCCAAACCTATCGATATGAGCAAGACGCCTACTGCACCCTACCATTACATCGAAAGTATCGGTGTGAAGGATTTTTTTGAGAATTACGGGGAGAATCTGCTCCTTCGTCTGGTCACCTCTGAGAAAACTTTGTCTCGAAGTACGATCAGGGAGAGAAGCGTGAATCGTCCGGCTTTGGCTGTAACCGGTTATTTCAAGTATTTTGCCCACAAACGCATTCAACTTTTCGGTGCTGGAGAAATGGCGTTCTTTCGGGAGCAAACTTCAATCATGAGGAGAAAAGTCATGGAAACCATGGCGGGAAAGAGGATTCCCTGCGTGGTCGTCTCTCGAAACCTCGCTCCGACTCCTGAAATGATCGAAATTCTAGAATCAAAGGGGATTCCGCTTTTTCGTACTTCCCTCACTTCAAAGGCTTTCACTACGGAGGTTACGGTTATGTTGGAAGAGCGTTTTGCCCCAAGGTCTACCTATCACGGTACGCTTTTGGACATCAGGGGAATCGGCACCCTGATTCGGGGTGACAGTGGGTCAGGGAAAAGCGAAGCGGCCCTTGCCCTGATCGAGCGTGGACACAGCTTGGTTGCAGATGATATGGTGCGAGTCAAGTTGCTTAGTGATCACACACCGGTTGGTTTTTGCGACGATATGAGCCGTGGTTTCATGGAGTGCCGGGGAATAGGAATCATTAACATCGAGGAATTGTTTGGCATTCGTTTTGTTCGTCTCGAAAAACGGATCGATCTCGTGGTTACTTTTTTGGAAGATTCTTCTCAGGAAGAGCCGGACCGCACGGGCTTGGATCGCAAAATGTTCGATCTGCTTGGCATTGACGTTCCGCATATGGAAATCCCGCTTCGCCCTGGTAGAGATATGGCTCGTCTCGTGGAAGTTGCTGCAATGGTTCAATCGGCAAGACAACTTGGTCACGATTCCGCCAATGACTTCAATGAAAAACTTTTGAAAAAGATGAATGGCTGAGTGCGTCGAGGTGCTGATTTCTGATTCCGGGGTTCTCTAAACGTCGAATTATCAATGGTCTGCGTTAGTCGGAGATTTTGCTTTTTTAGCAACCCTAAAACGTAAAAAAACTTACTTACTCATCAGTGTTAATAACTTGTGAGAAAGTTTCCGTAAATCTGCGTTTTTTTTTCTTGGTTAAGTGAGGATTATTCTTCAAAACATAAAAACCCTATTGTAACAAACTTATCACTCACCCTTCGCGTAATCCCTTAATGATCCACCTTAAGATATTGAATGCAAGTATCTTGCGGAAGTTGTTCCCGTTCTTTTCGTTTTCGTGTACAACTTTCTCTCTCGGTTTTCCAAAACCGAGCATTTGCTTGCGTTTCATACATCTTGCGACTTCTTTTACGGTTGTGAATAAAATTTAGAATTACTTGGACCATGTCTCAAACAACCAGCAGTCCCGAAACCTTTTGGAGTTCACTCCGCGAACATCTCCTCGAAGTCATACCACCCGATACCTTTCGTGTGTGGTTCGACAACATGAGAGTTGGTCGTCTTGACGAGGATGGATGCGAATTAATAGCCCCAAACGAATTTTCCGCAATTTGGATACGCGACAACTACCTCGACGTCATTCGCCGTGAAGCGGATCGTCTCGTAGGTCACCCCTTTACCATTGAACTACTTGGCGATTTGAGTGAACCGGAGGTGAGCGATCGTCTCAAAGATTCATCCAAAAAGTCGTCGACCAAGAGAGGTTCGAGGCTAAGCGGACCCGCTTTGCAAGGAAGGTCCTTGGGGATCAACCCCAAGAACACCTTCACGAACTTCATTGTCGGCGGCGGAAGTGAATTGGCTCATGCTGCTTGCATCGCCGTCTCGAATGCACCTGCACATGCTTACAATCCTTTGTTTCTTTATGGGGAAACGGGTTTGGGGAAAACGCACTTGATGCATGCCGTCGCCCATCAGGCTCTAAACCGCAACCCATCTTGCCGAATCACTTACGTATCATGCGAGAAGTTCACCAATGAGTTTATTCGAGCCATTCAGGAAAATACGCTGACGAAATTTCGCTCCCGTTATCGCAGTGTGGATTATCTCCTCATCGACGACATTCAATTTCTTGCCGGCAAGGAGCGCATACAGGAAGAGTTCTTTCATACCTTTAATGACATTTATGATTCTCAACGCCAAATTTTCCTGACGAGCGATAGACCAGCAGGGGAAATCGATAAGATCGAAAGCCGTTTGCTTTCCAGGTTCCAATGGGGTTTGGTTGCGGATATCCAGGCTCCGGACTTGGAGACTCGTGTCGCCATACTCAGCAAAAAAGCAAATGCCATGGGTATTGCCGTCGAGCCTGAAATTATTGAGTTTCTTGCCAAAAATATCGCTCGGAACGTCCGCCGCATGGAAGGTGCCCTCACTCGCGTAGCAGGTTATGTAGGTTTGACACGTAAAAAAGCCGACCTTGATACCGTTCAAAGATTGCTTCGTGACATCCTTCGTGAAGAAAACCTTAGTCGCATCACGATCGAGACGATCCAAAAGAAGGTTGTAGATTACTACCATCTGCGAATGGCCGACATGCTATCCCGTAGACGCCCGGCCAACATAGCATTTCCCCGTCAAGTTGCGATGTACCTTTCCCGGATACTCACCGAGCACTCCCTCCAAGAGATCGGTAACACCTTTGGCGGGCGAGATCATGGTACCGTCATTCATGCCTGTAAGACGGTAGAAAACATGATGGATCAAGATAGTTCCATCAAGCATTCCGTCGAGTTTCTCAACGAACAACTATCCCAAGCTATGGAGTGACGGGGCCGGTTTTTTCCATTTCCCTGCTTGTCTTTCATTGATAATTCATTACCACTCACTCTTTTTTCATATATGATTTCAGAAGAAGCAAATGAACCGGAGGAAGGACCGATTTCCGAAGATGAAGTATCGGATGTAGTGACTCAGCCAAACGACGAACAAAAGCATGAGATTGCCCGTTGGGTCGCCGACGGAATGGGTTTGTCCGATATCCAAAAGAAAATCTACGATGATTTTTCAGTGGTCATGACTTACATGGACGTACGCTTTCTGGTGGATGACCTTAACCTGACATTGGTTGACGAAGAAGATGATGAAGTAGTTGAAGAACCCCCTGAAGCAGGCGGGGCAACCGAGGTTTCCCCAGAAGGAGAGGGCATCCCTGAATCCACTGGAGGCGTGAAAGTCGAGCTTAATACGGTGAACCCACCGGGGTCGATGGCAAGTGGATCCGTTGTCTTTTCCGATGGAGAGCGCAAAAATTGGGCGGTTGATCAATTTGGCAGGCTTGGTTTAAGCGGTGGTGCCGAAGATTACAAACCCTCTGAAGAAGATATTGCCGAGTTCCAAAAGGAATTGGATTCCGCCCTCCGAGGCAAAGGGCTTTGATCCTAATTGGATAGAGTGGTTTAATTCCTCTTTTTCACAGGAAGAGTGGGAAAAATTGTATTTTCCAAAGCTTTCAGTTTTTCGTAACTCCCCACGACGTGGGGTGGATTGACCAAGGCCAAATTCTTAACCAATACCACGGTTTCCAGTTCTCTGATCAATCGCATGGCCAAGACTTCTTTCTTCTCAATTAGAAATCGTTCCTTTTCCACTCCCTTGCTTTTTTCAGTCAAGGATTTGTAGCGTGACCATGAATTGTTGTTATCCACGATCTTCATTACCTCGATTGATTGAGGTTTGCGGTAAAGCTTTAGGACGGTTGGGTGGTACGAGCTTCTGAGTTCGGGCCATTTCTTCCTTAGTTCGAGGGAAAGGACTTTTTTGATCTTTCCTCGTTCTTCGTCGTGTTTCTTTTTTTGTTCCGAGAGCGCAGACCTTTCTTTCTTCAGGCTTTCGATGAGCTTCTTCGCTTCCTCATGACGGTTCGGCAAGGTTAGGTTGAGCCTGCGAGATAAACCATTTATGACGAACCTCGACTCTTTCCCGGTTCCTTTGAGCAAAGCCTTTAAGTGATCGGATACCGAGCAAAATAATTCATTTGGATCACAAGCAGTTGATTTTTGTTTCGTTATGTTTGTTTTGCTGTTCGCAAGCTTTTCTTTGTTTGCGTTTGTAGGGGGGGGCGTAGAGTTGGTTTTGTTTGAATCTTTTGCCGATTCTTTTGGTGGAGTTAGGGTTGAAAAGTGGCGAAGGAATACGTCGGACGTTTTGATTGGCAGGTCAATGGTGTCGGATCGCAAAACCACATAGGCGTGTGCTTCGGCGAGTGAAGTTTTTCCGTCTTTGTTTAAGTCGGGTTTTGTGGTTTTCTTGCCGACCCTGCTTTCTCCACACAACCCTTCCCAAAAACGGGTGCTATATTCAAAATAGTTCTTTTCTCGGATATCGGGAGTGCAACCCGCCGCCACTCGATCTTTAACGGTAGCGAAAAAACCGGCACGGGGATGATCGGAGAGACCTTTCTTGGGGTCTCCTTCCTTGAATATGACATTGGCGAAACCTCCACTGTAGCATTGAACCATTACAAAAATACATGGCTGTTCCTTGGGCAGTTTGTCTAACTTTTTTACCAAGTCCGAGACTTTGAGACGGGAATTATTCCAAAGGTAGGCAGTCGTGTTATGAGGAGTTTTCTTATCCCCTTTACCTCCGTGTCCGGTAAAATAGATCAAGTTAGTCTGCTTCCCTCCCTGCTTGGTTCGCATGCCTATCCATTTGTCTATTGCTCCGATGGATGATGAATCGTCGGCTTGAAGATCGTTGTCTCTGTACTGGTTTGCAATACCTCGACTGGACCCCAAAAGTTCTGCCATGATCAAATTGATTTCGGGAACCTGGAAGGAGGGATCAAAAAATTGAAGGTCGCGGTCTTTGCTTTTGCCGTCGGCAAAGTAAGTTTTCATGGCGGCTTCTCCGAGTCCCATGCTCAAACGAATCCTTCGGAAGTATTTGACGTTGCTTTCGAGAGAGACCTGATTTCCGGAGGGAGAATATCCTCCGCCGAAAACCAAGAGGTTGAAGGGATTCTTCTTTTCTTTCTCGGTGAGGTGCTCTTCGGTATCCCCCGGTTCTAC
>TARA_B100001057_G_scaffold463187_1_pt1 | contig 18530 bp, 13 predicted proteins | sample TARA_B100001057 | Tara Oceans TARA_B100001057 (sample SAMEA2621839) | marine metagenome | biome: marine biome (ENVO:00000447); feature: surface water layer (ENVO:00002042); material: "saline water (ENVO:00002010), including plankton (ENVO:xxxxxxxx)" | depth 5 m
GGCATTGACATGATTAACCAAATCAAACTGGAGAACCCTCATCTGTGGACAGATCAGATGAAAGAAGAGGCCACGCAGATGATTCTCCAAGCAGCGCAACTAGAAATAGAATATGCGCGGGATACTATGCCTCGAGGGGTACTAGGTATGAATGCTGCGATGATGGAAGAATATCTGCAGTTTATTGCTAATCGAAGACTGGTCCAGATTGGGCTCCCAGAACAATTCCAAGGTGTTGAGAATCCCTTTCCGTGGATGTCTGAAATCATGGATCTACGAAAAGAAAAAAACTTCTTCGAGACACGGGTCATCGAATATCAGACTGGAGGTGCACTTACTTGGGACTAGGTTCAAACGTATTTAAGGACCCCAAAGTCTCATGCTGTAGGTCTCGCAGTAAGGTTACAAAAAAGAATGAGTGATAAAGAAAAGTACACTGAGAATGACCCAGAGCGCACATTAATGACTTTGGAACAACTCAGTCAAACTATCGAGGTGATGACAAGTGTCGTCAACCGATTACGTCAGCATCTGAGTGAACAACTCAGGGAGCAAGCTGGCTTTGCTCAGCAAAATAAACCAGAGAGCTCTTCTGAGGAAATTGGCAGTTCAAGGACTATGAAAATGCAAGCGAAAGAAAGCATGCTAAGCCAAGATCCGAGTTCTGAATGCGTTGCTAAACAGGAAACCGAGAAGGACCACTCGCAAAATTCCAACCGAGAGCCTTTTGTTATCGAAATACGACAGCAAAAGCCCTCAGTGACTCGCAAATCCGACAAAACATTGCACTAAGGCGTAGCGAAATAAGTTTGAGCCGACTCTTTTTACGAACAGATAGAGAGGCTAACAGCTCTCAACTAGTCCGATGCTTGCATCTCCGCGCATAATGGTTTTCCGACGGCAATTTTGTCAACGAGGATGACCGCATGCGCACTGGCGCTCTTTTACTGGCAGCTGGGTTCAGCACTCGATTCGGCGATACCAAGTTGTTAGCAACCTTGTACAATGGATCGACCGTGTTCGCTCAAACGTACGACCGATTGTCAGCCGCTGTAGAGGACGTCGTTGTAATTACTCATCCCGAGCTTGCCAACGCGCTCAAACTCCATGGAACACAGATTAAGATTTTCACAAACGCCCATGAAGGCATGGGTGCTACCCTGGCCTTCGGAATGCGATTCACAACGCATTGGGATGCATGTTTTGTCTGCCTAAGCGATATGCCCTTCGTTAGCACTGCGACATACTCCAGGCTTTTAGAATCTGCCGACCCAAACCTTATTGTCGCGCCAGAGTACAATGGAACGAGGGGCAATCCAGTGGTATTCGGGGAAAGGCATTTTAGTTCACTTACCAAGCTGCGAGGCGACTCCGGCGGCAAGTCGGTCCTGGCTGAGCATTCGAACCACCTCAGACTCATTCAGGTCGCAGACCCGGCAGTTCTGATGGATATCGACACACCTGAAGATCTGGTAACCCTCCAGACTCCTTGACATCTTGAGCCTCTGACCTAGCCCTTGCGTCTAAAGCTCTTCAAACCGCATCAGTCATTCCTGTTGGGTAAGCCAAGACACTCAAGAGATTGCCTCCTAAACCGGAATGACTCTACAATAACCGAGAATCCTTAAACCGTTGGTTCGCTCTGGCTCCACATAGCCCCTGATCTGCATAAGTGCCCACTGGATTCACTCAAAACTGCTGAACTGGAGTGCACCAAAACATCTCTATGCTAAAACTCTTAATCATTTCGCTCGCGTTTATTGCGCACATCTGGAGCCACGCCGACTATTCGACCGCCAGACTTGCCATGGAGGATACTGCCAATCCGTTGATGCTGGTTTCCACTTCGGAGGGACCAATCTATATCGAAATGCTCACCGCGGAAGCACCAAATAATGTGGCGCGCTTTGTCGACCTTACCGAAGGTGAAGTGGCATTAACAGCTGGTGATTCCAACACAACGATCAGCCCACGCTACTACAACGACTCTCGTTTTCACCGAGTGGTTCCGAACTTCATCATTCAAGCCGGCTCGCAAGATCACCAAGCATATGGCAGTACACTAGACTACCTAGCAGATGAGATAAACGCCAGCGCCCTCGGCCTCGACCAACTTCCGGTAGTACTCGCAGCGGGCGAAATCAACCCCATCCTAAACGTAGGAAGTCAACGGGTATTTGCCCGAAGAGTACTAGAACCGCTTTACCGACACCTCCAAATAGATTCCCGTGAGCAGTTAGAAACTGAGGAGACCACTATACTCGAATCCTTACAGTCATTGACCGTTATGATGCTTTATAAATACGAAGGGTATAGCTACCAAAATAGATATCCCACTAGAGCGTTAACTCGAGGTATTGTGGCCCTAGCAAATGATGGTCCCAACAAAAATGGTCCAGAATTTTTCATTTCTCTACGCGACGCGCCTTGGTTAAATGGACGGCATACTGTAATCGGCAGGGTTGTTGAAGGAATGGACATAGCGGATAGAATAGGTCGCAAGTCCATTCATCCTGACACACCAGATCCCGAGAGTAGTCGGATCTATTCGATTCGGAGGCTCAACTGAGGTTTGATCCTTCTCACACTTACGCATAATCTTAGGATTCTTCAGCACTCACGCCGTATTAACACGCTTGTCTTAAGGGATTTTTCAACAGAGAAAACTGGTTTTTCTAGTATCTTTAAATCTCTATCCGCTCCTGTCGATAAGGTGGAAGCGAAGCCAAGATTTGTTTACCGTATCGTTTAGTAAAAAGTCGGTCGTCAAAAAGAGTGATGCGCCCGGAGTCAGATTCGCTTCGTAGCAGTCTGCCGCTTGCCTGAACCAGCCGAAACGCAGCATCTGGGACGGCCAAGGTCATGAATGGGTTCTGGCCCTGCCCCTCAATCCAAGCTGAAAGTGTTATCTCAATAGGGTCGTCAGGTACAGCGAAAGGAATTTTAGCAATCAGGACATGCTCACAATACCGACCAGGTAGGTCTATGCCCTCAGCAAAACTCGCAAGACCGAATATCAAACTGCTTTGCCCCTGATCGACACGTTGCCTATGATATTTCAATAGCTGGGCTTTCTGATAATCGTCCTGACACAGTACGATCTTTTGCAAATCTTCTGGAAGGCGCTCCATCACATCAACCATCTGACGCCGGCTCGAAAACAGCATCAAAGCCGCGACCGGTTGAAGTATAAGCTGCGGGAGCGCCGTCGCGATAAAATTCGTGTGCCTCTGCGTATCAGAAGGATCGCAGCCCATAATTGGCACCGCAAAGGTCGCTGCCCTGCCGAAGTCGAACGGACTGGGTATGCTCAGGAAAAAAGATGATTCTGGTAGCCCTGCCCTAAGTTTTAAGAGATCGAAGTTTCCTAGCGCAGACAGTGTTGCTGAGGTAAGCACAGCACCAGCACACTGCTGCCACAATTTTTCGCTCAAGTTGTCCGCCGCCAATACTGGACTCGCAGACAAAACGATATCAATCTGAGTGTCATCCTCACGACAAGTCATCCACCTGGCTACCGGAGGCTTCCCGGGGACATCTTCCTTTGAATACGCTGCCCAAAGTGCAGTGCTTGCTTCGGCCCTACGTTGGGCATTACCGACAATCGGGTAGAATTGTTCAGCCAATTTTTTCCTGCTCAAGTTTTCCGCGTTTTCTATTTCTGCCTTCAACTCGTCAGTTATGTTGTCAAACAAACCGGCGAGCTGGGAAAAAGCACCGAATAAATTACCTGCTGCGTCTCGAACGTCTGGCGGGAGAATTCCATGCGGAAAGGTATAACGACTACGTTTATTCCGAACATCAGCCTCACTCAGAAGAAACGGCTGTAACATAAGCCAATACTCTTCCAGGCGCTGCTGCAGAATAGCTTGAAGCTTTTCATACTTATGTTTTGAGTCGACAGGTATGAGATTTTCTAGAAGAAGCTTCGAGATCAAATCGCCTGTACTCTCGAGCCAGGCCCGGGTGCTGCGGATACGTATGTTCGCCGCAAAATGATTGTTACTCTTGACTGCCAAATGGTGGGCCTCATCAAAAATATAGAGGCAGTTCGAAGGTTCCGGCAGAATTACTCCACCACCAAGGGAAAGATCTGAAAGCACCAGATCATGATTACTTACAATTACATCCGCCTTATCCAGTGTTTCTCTGGCTCTAAAAAAAATACAGTGACTAAAGTTGCTACATCGGGCACCAAGACAACTTGAATTATCGACTGTCAATGGGCGCCATTCTTGCTCGGCTATAGGCCGTTTCCAGGCGTCTTTATCACCATCCCAGCTGCCATCTGCAAGAGCCTCCAGCATTTCTTGATAAAGGCGAGCATCCGGTTTTCCTAAATCTGTCGATTCCTCACCATAGAATTCAATGATTGCCTGAAGACTGTCATTGGGTTCCAAAAGCAAGTCCAATTTAGAAAGGCAAACATATCGTCTTCTTCCTTTAGCAAGCGCTACAGAAAAATCGAGTTTAGACCCATTCAGCAATTCCGGTATATCTTTTGAGATAACCTGCTCTTGTAAAGCAACAGTTGCGGTCGCAATGATTACTTTCAGATTTAATGCCCGGGCAAGTGGGATTGTTGCTAGCAGATAAGCCAATGTTTTACCGGTCCCTGTTCCAGCTTCAATCACGCAAACTGGCGCTGTCGGTGCCTTAACTGCTTGATCTGGCGAGCCTAAGTCACTGGAAGAGCTCTCAAGTGTATCAGCGGTCTCTTCATATTCTCTGGAAGCGGGAGAGTCGTCGATAATTGAAAGATGCTTCGCGATCTCAGCTATCATCAATCGTTGACCAAACCGAGGAATTAGCTCCCTTGATTTTAAGAGTTGACGATAGCTTTCTTGAATTAGGTCTTTAATTTCTTCCGCCAACATACAGCTTTTCCTGGTGCTAGCGTTAAATGAAAATTGGCGATTATTATACCCCGACGATTTGTGGGTAAATACGCCTGGAACGGCGGAAAGTATAAATATAAACCGGGTCTCTTTGTACACACAACCAGTAAGCAAAGGCAAAGTTCTGCTAGACTCCAACCTGAAACTGAAACGGGTAGGGAAGCTTTGAACATCTTCATTATCAATGGTACTAAATCATGAGCTCAAAATTGTCCTCCAACGATTCATGTGGGACTCCACTCACAGAAACAGCATCTGCCAACCCCATCGCTATAAAGGATTCATCTCCTGCCCCGGACGTTCTGCAATCCCTTAGTCAACCTGCAGATTATGATTCTCCTATTTCATCGGAATCGCAAAATCAGAAAACATCTGAAGAAGGGAATGGGCAAAATTCTCACGGAGACTCTCAAGGTTCTGCGAAAGAGGGAGTAGACCACGACTCTCTAAAGTCAGAAGCAATTGAACCGGTTATTGCAAATGGGGAGGCTGAATGCTCATGCCATGGCGAAAGCAAAGGCACAGCTTCGCAAAAAGCTCCTAATTTCACACAAGAGTTGCAATCACTGAAGAATGAGCTTGAGAGCATAAATTTCAAAGAGACGACTCGCTTGATAACGGTCGAAAATAAGCTAAACCGACTACGCAAATTGATTCCAGAGGTCAATCTAAAACTCCGCGAGACCACAACCCCTATATTAAGTGCACTGCAAGCTAAAGTGCATGAAAATGGTCAACATCAACTTAGAATTGAAGCCAGCACAAAAACGCTTATCACCAAACTAGAGGCACTTCTCAACACCGAAATAGATGAATCAGAAATACATACGGCATTATCAGATTGGCAGGAAATCCAAGAAAACTTCAACGCCAGCAGCGGTGATGTGCGGGCCCGCTTGAGGGAAATGACCAGCCCGTTAAAAGAAAAAATTCAGGCGTTAAGAGAACGGATGCTTTCTCTGGGAGCAGAAAGAAAAAGATCTATAATTAAACAAATGGAGGCACTTCACGAATCCAATCTGAAGATTCACAGCAAAGTCAAAACAATCAACACCCTACATCAAAAGTGGAAGACTCTGGGCCGCTCTAATTTCAACGACGAACTTTGGCAGCAATTCAAAGTTGTCTCTGATCTAGCCTATGCACCATGCAAGTTGCATTTCAAAGCACGCAAAAAGGAAATGGCAGCGAATCTCAGAGTCAGAAAGGCGCTCTGCGATTCCCTTGAAGCGACCATCGAGTCGATCAACAAATCTGAAGTTGACACCTCTGCATTGAACCAACTATTGCGCGAGGCGGAATCAAACTGGAAGAAATCGTCACCTGTCGAACAAACAAAGATTAGGTCATTACAAAAACGCTTCTATGGCCTCATGGGGATAATCCGTAAACACCGTAAAAAGCTCTATCAAGAAAGCGTTGCAAAAAAGACCTCATTAATCACTCAACTACAGAAACTAGCTGACTCGGGGGACAAGCGCGAAGCAATGGCCCGAGCGAAAGTCTTGCAAAAAGAATGGAAAACTATCAGCCCGACTTCGTATAGAGAAGATAAGTTACTGTGGGAGCGATTCAGGGAGACCTGCGACAAGGTATTTGCAAAACGTGAGCCATCAAAAGCTTCTAGCAAAAATCACGATAATCGAGCTGTCCAACAGATACAGGAAAATATTGATGCCTTAAAGGCGTTAAACGCGCTTAACGATCAAGAATTACGGAATGCCCGAGCCGATTTCAACGCTACGGTTAGAGCTTTTACCGGCGCACTGAATCACCGAGCAAAAAAGCAGCAAAGCCAATTGATTGACCAGTTTAATCATCTCAAACGCAGTCTAGAATCAAGATTTGGAACGCTACCTGACAAAAAAAGCCAGCTTTTAATGAATCGAATAGAATCGCACACTCGATTATTGCAAAACGTTGAAGAAGAGCTTTTAAATGGGTCTGAAGAGTTTTCCGCGATAAAAGCAAAGTTCGACACTGAGGCATGGCAGCAACTGGAAACTACCGGCAACACCGAATTCGATTCTCTGCTGCAAAGCCGAGCGTCCAATTTAATGAACAAGGATAACCAGCTCGAGTATCAGAAATGTGCTTTAGCTGCTGAGTCTCGTCTTCGCGAATTGTGCATTTTGTTGGAAATTCGCGCTGGCGTGGAAACGCCTGAAGCAGACCAAGCTCAACGCATGTCCCTGCAGCTATCGCAACTGCGATCAGGGTTTGGGCAAAATAAGCCCAATCAAAACGACAATATTAAGTTTGCACACGAAACTCGAATGCTAAGCCTGTGCCTAGGGCCAATTCAACCTTGGGCTTCCGATTCATTACGTGAACGGTTGAGTGAAAGCTTCGCTCGCTTGCTCCGCCAATAGGGTGCGTCTTATTCAACCCAACCACTATTCGACGATTCCAAGCTTATTCAATACGGGATTAGCGTAACTGAACAACCAGTTTTTTCTGAGCTCTACGTCGACAGATTCGAGGCGCTTTTCAAACCTAAGCCTGGCTGGTGTGGAAATATCCTTTTTTGCCACCAAATCGCTAACTCGATGTAAGGGTAGAAGCCCGTCTTTTGTCAGATGCTCGAGCGCAAGATAGTTCGTCCCACTCAGTGCATAATTGTCAATAATTTGCTCATCCACCAATGCAGCAATTTCATTCGGGTTGTCGGTGTCTAGGTTCAGTTCCTCACCGAACGCCACATGGACGTCACCTTTGAACCCAATCATGCCGGTCACGATGCTGGTAATGTCAGACTCATCTGTCTTGGTAAAGCTGCCCCGCTTTTCGATTTCGCACAATTCCTGCGCTTTTAAAACATCGCAGGCATCGTACTCATAAGAGATGGATACAGGGACAATGTGCAAGGCATTCAAGCTTCCTGACAGTTTAAGCTGCCTCTTCGCCATACCAAGCATCTTTAACAAAGCTGGGTCTGTTCGATCGATCCCGTTCTTAGCTCTGCCCTCCCGCTGAGCTATCCAAACATTTTGGCCACTATCGACGCAGTGGTGGATGTATGCAGAAAGCGTTTTCAAGGACTGCAACAATTCTCTCCCCTTGGCCGAACGCGCTACGATAAAGCTCTTATTCAAACGCATTAAATCGGTGACAAAAGGTTTCTTCAAAAGATTGTCTCCTATCGCGATCTGCAGCGTGTCAAAGCCGCCACGGTAGAGCATATAGTTGACGAAAGCTGGATCCATCGTGATGTCTCGATGATTGCAAATAAAGAGGTAGCTGCGGCCCTCCTGAAGTCTTTCCATGCCGGAGTGCGTCAGGTTTGTCGTGGTATCGAGGATCATTTTATCCATATAGGTCGCGATGACATCCTGCATGGATCTCACATCAGTAACACCTTTTACCTGACTCTTCAGCTTGCGACTGGCGAATAACCTTATTAGCCCTGGAAATAAGCGCCTAAGCTTTGGAAAATAAAAACTCGCTACACTTTCTAGAAACTCCGGATCAGTAATCAGTTCGTCGAGAACAGGACGAATCTCGCTGTCTTCATAGGGACGAATGTCTTTGAAATTTTCCAAAAAATCACCTTTTTTAGCGGTGTTAAAAGCTTCTTGTCGTAGAAATTATGTAGTCGAGAGAGACGCGCATTGTATCGTTTTAGGCTGCAATTGGGTACGGTTAATGAGCACCGGACCAGCCAAACCCGACCCGTCAAAGTGGAGCAAAAAAGCGCGTCAGTCGAAGAAAATAGACTCAAGGCCTTCCGGTCAGACAAATCGTGTGACAACGAACTCACTGAGGCAATTCGTGAAACAGCACGCTAAATGATCAACTTTTCAGTTGCTCAAACAACGTTGACACATAGTGTTGTAATTGCGCCAGCGTCTTAAGCTGCGAAGAATCAGCATGAATCGTGGCTTTCTCAAGATCATTAAAAAAGTTGTCGCGAGTTTCAGGGCTTTCAATGCGCTGCCGACAGAAATGCCGCCAACGTTCAGATTCCTCCGCTCCCAGAGTTTCAGGGAAATTTCGCGCCCGGTATCGGAAAAGCATTTCTTTCAAACGACCGTCCTTAAATGGTAAGTCAAGACGAGATAGCTCTTGTGCATTTGTCTTTCTGACTAATTTCATAAGCTTTTTGTCACTGTCATTAAAAAATCCGCCACTATAAATCATGAAATCAGGATCATCGGGTTTAGGTATTTCTTCGCTTCTCATGATATTTTCTATCTTCTTTCCAAGGCCTGGTGAATGCATAATCTTTTCCCGGTGCGATTTATTGTGCTTTTCGTTAACTCCATAAAGGGCTGCACGTTTCGATGACAAAACCGCTGGCGAGGTCAGTATTGGGCATCTGTTGCAGTGAATCGTGTGCAATGGAATTCGGGATAGCCCTGCTGGTAATCGATCTCTGGGCATATATATACGCATTCTGATTTCATCTTCAGAGAGATGAATCCAAGTCTCAGGATCGAGACGCAAATCATAGACAATCACTCCATTATCATTGGTGGGATGCGGACAAATCGGCACAACCACGGCCAGGCATCCCTGAGTGGCTGGGTACGTCACAGAAACATGCAGCAGCGGCTTATGGGATTTAAGATCAATTTGCCTGCGGACTGCCTGCTTGGTCCGTAAATTATACACGTAGTCAAAAAGTTTTGGCTGCGCGCGCTTAATGAGTCGAGCAATTTCAATAGTGGCCAAAACATCGGACAAGGCATCATGAGCATCTGCATGCTCAATACCGTTAGCTTTGGTTAACGCTTCAAGCCGGAAACTGTGGGACCCATCTTCTTTTTTTGGCCAGTTAATTCCTTCAGGTCGAGTCGCCGCCGCGAGACGAAGCATATCGAGGATATCCCATCGCGTGTTGCCATTTTGCCATTCTCGCCCGTAGGGGTCATAGAAATTTCTGTAAAGCAGTTGCCGGGTCACCTCATCGTCAAACCGAATGCTGTTAAAGCCTGCGACACAAGTGCCCGCGCTGGAGAATTGCTCGTGAATAAGATAGATGAATTCCGCTTCATTAACTCCCTCAGAAATCGCTTTCTGCGGTGTGATGCCTGTGATGAGGCATGCCATAGGATTGGGCAGAAAGTCCCCTGCGGGCTTGCAAAAGAGTACCATCGGCTCACCAATGATATTCAAGTTCTCATCGGTTCGGATCCCTGCAAACTGACTCGCGCGATCGCGACGCGGGTCACCGCCAAAGGTCTCAAAGTCATACCAATAAATACTTCCTGCGGTCACTACATTCTGTCCTGATTTTTTAACGTGATATCTTCAGCATAGCATGATGATAGTCGCGGCCTTTTGAACGCAACTGCATTACCACAACCCTCCTGATACTGTCGTTCAATGTCTGCAAATAGTGTAGACTTCTGAAGACATGTCAAGCAGCTAAATGCCAAAGACATCAAAACGGTAAACCCATGGATTTTTGCGGCGCCCATATTCTAAGTGTTAACCAATTTCAAAGGGACGACGTTGAGCTGGTTTTCGAGGTGGCCGATAGAATGGAACCCTATGCCCATCGCCTGCGAGTAACCAAAGCCCTCGATGGCGCTATCCTCGGCAACATGTTTTTTGAACCCAGCACTCGAACTCGCGTAAGCTTCGGTTGTGCTTTCAATCTTCTAGGCGGGCATGTGCGAGAGACCGCCGATATGGAGTCGTCTTCTATCACCAAGGGAGAATCTTTATATGATACTGCCCGAGTCATCTCCGGCTACAGCGACGTAATTGTGTTGCGCCATCCGGCACCGGGTTCAGCAGCTGGATTTGCCAAAGCCTCAAGAGTCCCTGTAATTAACGGTGGGGACGGCGCTAATGAACATCCTTCACAGGCACTGCTAGATCTGTACACAATAAAAAAAGAACTTCATGCAAATGGCTTAAAAATAGATGGCATGCGCATTGCCATGGTGGGAGATCTAAAGCACGGTCGAACCGTCCATTCCCTTTCCCAACTTTTAAGGATGTACCAAAAAATTCGCCTGACTTTGATATCGCCTCAAGAATTAAGAATGCCATCCCACATTGTTAGCGATCTTAAGGCTGCCGGCCATGAAGTCATCGAAACTGACGATATGGCAGATGGTCTTCAAGAAAGCGATACTGTCTATCTGACCCGCATTCAGGAAGAGCGTTTCGACTCAAAACTTGAAGCAGACATTTACCGGGGTCGCTTTCGACTAAATCAAGCAATCTACACACGACACTGTCAACCAAATACAGTCATCATGCACCCGCTCCCACGAGATTCAAGAGCTGAAGCCAATGAGCTGGACCCAGACCTCAATCAGCATCCCAATCTCGCCATATTTCGCCAGGCCGATAACGGCGTGCTCATACGGATGGCGCTGTTCGCTCTAATACTGGACATCACCGACAAATTTGAAGAGTCTGCAAAGGAAACCAGCTGGTACACCGGAGGACGCTTCAGCCCGTGAGCGTTCGCGCAGCGAATTGTTGAAAACTCGACAAAACCCACTACCAGCGCTTCGAAGACCATATCATCATTCGCTGTTGGAATAACGGCTTAGTAGAGAAGAGGCTGATCGATGCTCACACAACAAGAATATTTGGCATTGGACGCCACTGACATGTCCCATGGACTCAAAAGAGGTGATTTCACACCCTCAGACCTCATTGCGCTGGCGATTGAACAGGCGCAAAAGATTAACCCGAGCCTTAATGCCATTACCTCAGAGTGTTATGAAAAAGCGAGACAGAATGCCGCTGAATTGGATAAAGCAAAGAGCAGGCAGAGTATGGTTGCCGGCCTGCCCTTTCTCATCAAGGATCTCAGCCCCCTAGACGGCCAACTCCAGAGCAATGGTAGTCGACTATTTCAAGGGTTTATGGCGACTCGCAGTTCTTCCATCGTACAAAAGTATCTGGATGCGGGACTGGTCATTCTCGGAAAAACTAACACACCAGAGTTCGGCCTCACGCTGACTACAGAGCCCGTCGCTAACGGTGCAACACGCAATCCCTGGAATCTAGATTTTTCGACAGGTGGCTCCAGCGGCGGCGCCGCAGCGGCAGTCGCCGCTGGAATTGTACCAGTTGCGCATGCCACAGATGGCGGAGGATCGATTCGAATTCCCGCCTCTTGCTGTGGGTTGTTTGGACTGAAGCCAAGTCGCGGCCTCACCGCTATCGAGAATGATCTTGGTGACTGCTGGAGCGGAATGAGTGTTGGCCACGTTGTCAGTCGCAGCGTTCGCGATAGTGCGCTGTTCCTTGATGTGGTTACCCTAGCGGAGGCCAATTTGTTTCCGAAACCGGCCACACCCATGCGATTTACGGAGAGCATCTCCAAAATCCCAGACAGCTTAAGAATCGCCGTACAGGAAAAGCACCCCTTTGGCGAGCCCATTGACTCTGAGTGCCTAAAAGCACTGGAGAAGACCATGCAGCTTTGTGGATCTCTTGGGCATCACATCGAAGAAATTGAGCATCCGGTTGACCATAAAGCGGCGACTGCCGCGATGAACACGCTGGTTTGTATACATACTTATCAAAGTATAAAGAAACGACTTGATGAATTGGATACTGATCTGGAAGCAGCGGATCTGGAGACCTCAACACGCCAAATGGCGCAGATGGGGACTCGTTTCTCGGCGATAGATTATTTAAAAGCGCGGGAAACACTTCGAGCCGAAGAAATTAAAATGCGAGCATTTCACGCTCATTATGACGTATTACTCTCGCCTGTTCTCACAAAGACAACTGCCAAGCTGGGATGGCTTGATATGAATGCCCAGGAGTTAAGTGAATACAGCGCTAGGTATCGAAGCTATAGTGGGTTTACCGCTCTGTATAACGGCACAGGCCAGCCAAGCGCTTCGCTGCCGCTATACAGCGACGAAAATGGTCTCCCGATAGGCGTGATGGCGACAGCTGCTTGGGGAAACGACGCCCTGCTAATGCAATTCGCCAGACAACTTGAAGAAGCAGAACCCTGGCCGTTGCTTGCCCCCCTAGCAAATGCAGAATGAATTAAAAAAATAGATCATCAAGCGGTCGGTTGCCCAGTAATCTCTTAATCAATACGAAGCGTATCCACCGGAAACAGATTGCTCTTCAAACGACAATGCGGCCGGATGGGGCCTCGAGGCACGACCAGCGTTCTTCCCTCATCGCGCGCGATAAACTTAGAGCGCGTCGAATCAGCTACCATCGGAGTCATATCCATGCTCACTCTACACCACTTGGAATATTCTCAGTCCTTCCGGGTCCTTTGGTTGTTAGAGGAACTTGGCGCCGAATATGAGCTCAAAATTTACGAGCGGGACACCGAGACTTATCAGGCCCCGCCGGAGCTTAAAAAACTGTCGCCCTTAGGTTCTGCACCAGTCATCACCGATGACAAGGTCATACTCGCGGAGAGCAGCGCCATCATAGACTATATACTGGACGAACATCCCGACTCCGGCCTGCGCGTGAGCCCAGACAGCGGGAATCGCGTACGTTATCTTTTCTGGATGCATGCTTCACAGGGCTCGATGATGTCGCTTATGCTGATGGAGGCGGTATTTCAAATACTCATCTCTCGAGTACCCTTTCTTATTCGTCCCATCATCAAGGCAATTCTGGAGCAAGCGTCCCAAAATCTGATCAAGCCACGCATGACATCATTGTTAAAAATTGCAGAAGCGGATCTACAACTTTCCAAGTATTTTGCAGGAGACAGGTTAACGACAGCTGATATTGCGATGGTCTACCCCATGGCGGCAGCAAAAGACCGGTTTTACCTAGATGCGGATTATCCAGAATGCAATGACTGGTTGGTAAGGGTACAACAGAGCGAAAGTTTCAAATCAGCTGCGGCAAAAGACGGGCGCGACTCGATCGTGCTGAGGGTTTAAATACGCATCAAGCACATTTAGATGTGACATAGGGTCTCACGGGCACGATGCTTCTTTGCAGTAATCTCGGCCATAATTGAGATCGCAATCTCAGCAGGCGTCTTGCTCTCGATCTCAAAACCGATGGGCGCATGTAAAAGCTCGATCTCTTTGCTGCTGAGCCCCAATTCCGGTAAGCGTCGCCGCCGCGCCGCCGAAGTGCGCTCAGAGCCCATCGCACCCACATAGAAAGCATCAGTTTTCAAAGCTTCCATGAGCGCCATGTCATCCACTCGTGGATCATGAGCAAGAGCTATAACCCCACTATATGGGTTGCTGAAGCGCTCGCGAACGACGTCATCCGGCAGCCGCGATGTTTTTTCTACGCCTTCGACCTCCCAGTTATCGAGGTAGTTTGGCCTGGGATCACAAAGCGTAACATCGTACTCTAATGCCACAGCAATTTCGGCCACATACTTCGCCACATCGCCTGCTCCAAGCAGTAGCAGACGATACATAGGACTCAAGCTATGACTCATTCGGTTATCCTGAATAACTACCGCTTCATTTCGACTCTCATATGCAGTTGAAATCATCCCAGATGCTAGGTCCACGATCCTGCTGATACTGGTGTGTCGCTCTAAAGCATTATGAAGCCGAACAAACATCCGCTTGTTCATTTTGGTTGGCTCGATAAGCTCCAATAACACATGGAGCTGCCCACCACAGGGAAGCTTTAGCCGTGCCTGCTCTTCCACAGTGACGCCGTATTGCATCACTAAAGGAAGATTCCCTTTGTTATGGAACCGTTGCTTTAGTTGCTTGCTCTGCAACTGCTCGAGAAAATCTTCTTCGATACATCCACCAGAAATGGAGCCCACTAGGTCACCCGAGCTCGTGCAGGCCATCATGGCGCCGACAGGACGAGGAGACGATCCCCATGTCTTGAGGATAGTGCATAACCATACTGACTGCTCTGTTCCAAGCCAGTGCAGAATACGACCAATTATTTGCTGCTGACTGCTAAGCATCCTTAATCTTTCCTAGCGCTGGTTGACCGCTTTTCCGCAGGAACGGCAAAAACAATTTACACAAGTCAATTGAAGACATATTCAGCTAAAACAGATTTCCAAGCATCCCGCCGTAAAGCCAGAATGCCCATGGTTAATTTTATATTATCTACGACGATTACCTTCAGACATCAGTGCGTGCAGCAGCAAGCTAACTGCCACTGCAATCCTCAAGATAAGGCCTTACCTGGCGCCACAAAGCTCTTATAACAACTGGTCCTCGTTTGGAGCGGTCTAGCGGCTACTGAGTTCCTCCAACCCGTCTGCGCTTTCTAGCCAAAAATCGGGCCAGGTGCCAGCTGAGGAGACTCCAAGTTCAGCAGAAACGCTTTGGCCTCCAGCCCCCCTCCAAAACCGGTAAGTTTCCCGTTGCTGCCAATGACCCGGTGACAAGGAATGATCACCGGAATCGGGTTGATGCCGTTAGCTGCGCCTACTGCCCGGTAAGCATTGGGTGTACCGACGTGCTTCGCCAATTCTCCGTAACTCCATGTTTCACCATAAGGTATTTGTTGCAACGCCTGCCAGACTTGTCGCTGAAATTCAGTGCCCGCCGGTCTTAAAGGCAGATCAAAATCTTGACGTTTGCCATCAAAGTACTCATCGAGCTGTTTGATAACAGCGTTAAAGGGTTTGTTATCCTCCGACCAACTGTCGTCGTGGCGCCTTTTCATGGAACCCGAGGGGAACCCAACCAATTCTAGATGCTCACCATCACCAGCCAACAAGAGCTTACCGATGGGGGTCTTATGATAGCGGTAGACTGTCGTAATAAAAGTCCTCGTATTTTCTCATCCAAGATTCGCGTTAAATCTTGCTGTTTCTTAGTTTCAAGTTTTAATATCTCACGACGCGTAGTTTCGCCACAACAACATTACGCAATAGGCACGCCATGGTTGCCAGGACTCGGCGCGCTTCAGCAGTGCTTTTGGCGTCATGGTAACCCCGGGTTCCGATACTGCTCGCCGCAGGATCAGATCAGAATAGGGAAAAGCATTGGGATCATTGAGCGCACGCATCGCGATGTATTGCGCTGTCCATTCGCCGATGCCCTTGATGCTGCAGATAGTACGAACAAAATTGTCGGGGTCCATGCCACCCTCAATATCCAGCTCACCGCACCCAATCTGGCCCGCCACCGCCTGGATAGCCGCAATGCGCTGGCCGACGATGCCCATTCCGGTGAGGTCTGCATCGACGAGCTGAGCTGGCTCGGGAAACGTGAATTGCAGCCCCTCCGCACAGCACTGGTAGGCCTTGCCGTAGCGTTCAACAATTCGTGCCACTAGAGTGGACGCCGCTTTTACTGTGATCTGTTGACCGAGAATTGCTCGCACTGCCACCTCAAAGCCACTCCAGCAACCTGGCACCCTGAGCCCGGGAAATCGCCGCACCATGGGCGCGAGCTCGGAATCCTTTGCTAAAAATTGATCAATTCGGTTGCTGTCTGCCTTGAGGTCAAATAGGGAACAAACGCGATCGATAATCCGGCGGAGGTACCGGATCTCTGGGTAGGTGATCCGCATGCGGATTTGATGGCTAGCTGGTTCAAAAAATGCCTCAAAATGCCCGGCTTCTCCCTCTAGGCAGAAAGTCCTTGCATAACTGTATGCTGTTACAACTTCAACCCCGGGAACGGCTCGGTAGGCGAAGAAACTCAGCATGGCAGCCCAATCAAACGGGAGGCAATAGGGCACGGTACACTCTACAATATCATCACGCTCAGTCTTTTTTCTATCCACGTTGCACTTTTCTCGCAACTGCGTGGGCGAGAGTTTGTAGGTCTTTCTCAATGCCGCATTGAATCCACCCAAACTGCCAAATCCTGCGGCGAAGCTGACATCAGAAAAACTCATGTGTGTTTCAACAATTAGCTTCTTGGCAAAATGAAGCCGCCGAGTCTGGGCCACTTCCACCGGGGAAGCGCCGAGATGATCGTTAAACAAGCGAATAAGCTGCCTAGGTCCTACTTTCAAAAACTCTGCCAACTCTTCCACCGACTGTTCATCTAGAAAACCCTGGTCAATCAACCGCAGAGCTCGATAAATCTTCCAGGAAGATCCATTCCAGGCCGTCGTGCTGGGGAAGGCCTCTGGACGACAGCGCAAGCAGGGTTGAAAGCCGGCTGCAGATGCGGCGGCAGCTGACTTATATAATTTCACATTCTCTTTTCTGGGCACCCCCGCTGGGCAACCTGGGCGACAATAGATGCTGGTAGAAAGTACTCCGATAAAAAATCGCCTATCAAAGCGCGAATGCCGCTTACGGCAGGCATTCTCGTAGTCGTCAGAATCCATAAGCACGAGTAAAGATAGCTAATCTATTTGGTGTTAGACCCATCATACTCCGAAATAAGATTGAAGCTGGTCAATTTCGGCTCTTATCTTCACAAATTATTCATAAAAGTGAGGCACTGATTTCCAAGCCACTAGTCAAGCCCTTATGTAGCCCAGGCCTCAGTGATGGATTGCCAAGTCATACCAAGCCGCAGCGGTTCCATGTCGAGCAACTCGGCCATCCGGATGGAAAATTGCATCAACAAGCTTTTGCGAGTGGCTAAGTCTCCTCGCGATGCCCCATAGCCCATAAACCGTGGGCTAGTGTATAGTAGCGACCTCTTCCGCTGCGCCTCGACACGATCAAGAGCAAGTCCTTCGGCACAGCTAAAGCATTGGAAAGTATTACATTCAGATATATTGGAAACCTGATGGATAACAAGGACTTACGTAAAAATTCTTCTATCGTTGTTGATGGCGTGGAACAGGCACCTAGCCGCTCCATGCTGCGGGCAGTGGGTTTTGAAGATAGTGACTTCAAGAAACCTCAAATAGGAATAGCTTCGACCTGGAGCATGGTGACGCCGTGCAATATGCACATCAATAAGCTGGCGGAAGACGTAAATAAGGGTGCTGATGAAGCTGGCGGCAAAGGCATCATCTACAACGTACTTACAATTTCCGATGGCATTTCCATGGGTACTGAGGGAATGAAGTACTCCCTCGTTTCCCGGGAAGTCATCGCCGACAGCGTGGAGACGGTATCCGGCTGTATGGGGCACGATGGCATCATAACCATCGGCGGCTGCGACAAAAATATGCCCGGCCTGCTTATGGGCATAGCGCGCCTGAATCGCCCCTCTATTTTCATATACGGTGGCACGATTCAGCCTGGCCCCAACCACACGAACATCATCTCCGTATTTGAGGCCGTTGGTGGCCACGCCGCAGGTACGGTATCCGATCTCGAGTTAAAGAACATTGAAGAAACCGCTATCCCCGGCCCTGGCTCCTGCGGCGGCATGTATACCGCCAATACCATGGCCTCCGCTATCGAAGCCATGGGCATGAGCCTGCCTAACAGCTCGGCCCAGGATGCAATCTCCCAAGAAAAAGTGGAAGACTGTCTGAACGCCGGGGAAGCCATCATGTATTTGTTGGAGCACGACATTAAGCCTTCCGACATTATGACCCGCGCCGCTTTTGAAAACGCAATCAAGGTCACCATTGCCCTGGGGGGCTCCACCAATGCGGTGCTGCACCTGCTGGCCATGGCACATACAATAGGCGTGAATCTGGAACTGGATGACTTTACCCGCCTTGGCAAAAACGTTCCCATGCTAGCAGACCTAAAGCCCAGCGGCAGATATCTGATGTCTGAACTTATCAAGATCGGTGGCATCCAGCCTCTGATGAAAACCATGCTTGATGCGGGTATGCTGAACGGCTCCTGCATGACAG
>TARA_B100001057_G_scaffold410735_1_pt1 | contig 18494 bp, 17 predicted proteins | sample TARA_B100001057 | Tara Oceans TARA_B100001057 (sample SAMEA2621839) | marine metagenome | biome: marine biome (ENVO:00000447); feature: surface water layer (ENVO:00002042); material: "saline water (ENVO:00002010), including plankton (ENVO:xxxxxxxx)" | depth 5 m
GGTATTAAAGTTGCTCTTTTGACAACTGTTTTTGGACTAATTGTTGCGATTATATTGCAAGTTTTTTATAATTACATTATAGCCAAAATAGATAGTATTGTTAATGACATGGAGGATGCATCGATTACTTTAATTGATATTTTGGTAGCTCACAAAAAATAATTTTATGAATATTCAAAAAATTACCACATACGTCTCGGCGTTTCTTGGAATATTGGGTTTGATTTTCCTTGTTCTTATTATCAGCAAAGGAGATGATGCAATTGAAATGGATGCAATGCAAGGTGAATACGGAAGCGTTTCATTAATTATTCTTTTGGCTCAAATAATATTAGGTTTAACTGTTGCCGTTACTTTATTTTTCTCACTAAAAAATTTATTTAGTGACAAGGCAAATCTTAAAAAGTCTTTGATGACTATTGGAGCTTTTTTAGCTGTTTTTTTAATTGCGTTTTTACTTTCCAGCGGAGAAGAAACTCCCACCAAAGATGGAGAATTTATTTCGGCATTTGAAGCTAAATTGGTTGAGACAGGGATTAGAACTTTTTATTTCTTGACCCTAATTGCAATAGGATCTATGCTCTTTAGCTCAGTCAAAAAAATTATTAAAAAGTAATGGCCAGAAAATCTCCTGAAGTTAATGCTGGATCAATGGCTGATATAGCCTTTCTATTATTGATCTTTTTTTTGGTAACTACCACCATTGAAACTGACTCAGGAATAAATAGAAAGCTACCACCAATGGAGGAGCTTATTGATCCTCCAATTATAAAAGAGAGAAATATTTTTACAGTTGTAGTAAATAAAAACAATGATATTTTAGTTGAAGAAAAACCAATGCAACTCAGAGATGTAAGACAAGCAGCAGTAGATTTTTTAGACAATGGCGGTGGTATTGGTGAAGAAGCATGCGACTATTGCAAAGGTTCAAAAGATCCGTCATCCTCAGATAACCCCGATAAAGCCATCATATCTTTAAAAAATGATAGAGAAACAGATTACAAAGTTTACATTTCAGTTCAAAACGAATTGGTTGCAGCTTACAATCAATTAAGAGACAGGGAGTTTTTAGAATTGTATCCTCAGCAAAGGATGTCTTACGTGGAGGCAGATAAAATGTACTCGGACCCAAGAACCAGCATAAAAGTAAAAGCAAGCTTAAAACCAAAGCTTGATGTCTTGAAAAAAATGTATCCTCAGAAGCTCTCTGAGGCTGAACCAAGTAAAACTAATAACTAATAATTATGTCTAAGTTTAAAAAGAAAAAAGATGGAGGATTACCTGCGATATCGACTGCCTCTCTTCCAGACATTGTATTTATGCTTCTGTTTTTTTTCATGGTAGCTACTGTAATGCGAGACAACACCCTGATGGTTACAAACACTTTACCTGCGGCAGATCAAATTAAAAAACTAGATAAAAAAGATAGAGTCATTTATGTTTATGCTGGTAAACCCAGTGCAAGATATGCTGATAAATATGGTGATCAACCAAGAATACAATTGAATGATAAGTTTGCTGTTGTTGGGGATGTGGGTGCTTATATACTGTCTGAGAGAGCATCTAAAAGAGAGGAGCTTCAAAATGTTTTAACGACTGCATTAAAGGTTGACGGTGAAACCAACATGGGTTTAATTTCTGATATTAAACAGGAACTCAGAAAAGTGAATGCATTAAAAATAAATTATACAACCCGAATTGGGGATTACACTCAGAACAACTAACTAAATTCTTTTCATAATTTTACAGTTTTATTACAAGCATTTTAAATTATTAAATTTGCTAAGTGTCTAAATGGAATTTCTTTTTTTTGTTTACTATGTTGCCGTTAGGCACTTTTTCTCAGGTTGATGAAGTTGATGACAAATACAGGGAAGACCAGATTTATGTTAATTTCTATTATAATTCTTTAAATAATACACCTGAAGATCTTTCACAAAACAAGTTTTCAAGTACATTGAGTTTTGGATTTATTAGGGATCTTCCAATAAACAAGATTAGAAATTTCGGATTTGGATTAGGATTGGGTTTTTCAAAGGGATCTCATAATAACAATTATAGAATTACAAAATCAAATAACAATTTTCAAGTTGATGCAATTTCTGATTTAAATAATTTTAAGAAAAATAAATGGACTTTAAATCAAATAGAAATTCCTTTTGAGATTAGATGGAGAACATCATCCCCAACAACTTACAAATTTTGGCGTATTTACACAGGCATAAAAACCAGTTATCTTATTGGGAGTAAATCAAAATTTTCGTCAGATTTGGAAAATGAGTCTTTGAACAACTTGCCATTTAACAAATTACAGCACAGTTTAACGCTCAATTTGGGAAACAATACATGGAATGTAGGGTTGTTTTTGGGATTAACTCCCCTGTTTAATGAAGAATTTGCTGAAAAACATCAAAATATTAAAAATATAAAACCATTTAAGGTGGGCTTAGTTTTTTATATTTTATAAAAAAACATCTTTTTATTTGATAATTTATCCAATAGACCCTTAAAAAAATGATAGTTTTACAATTTTATTTATATTTACACCGTTTAATTACAATAAAAAACAACAAAAACATAAAAACATAAATATTATGAAAAGAATTTTGTCAATAATTGCTGTACTCTTCAGTACAATAATTTTCGCACAAACTACAGTTACTGGTACGGTATCTGACGACAACAATGATCCTATACCTGGAGCCAATATTGTTTTGGATGCTATGAATGGTACCGTTGCTGATTTCGACGGAAACTTTACTATTGTAGTAAATCAATCTCCTCCGTTCACTCTTTCTGTTTCAAGTGTTGGTTTTGATACAGCTACTATAAATGTAACTTCTGAGAACCTAAATTTTGATGTTCAATTGGTTACATCTCAAAATCTTCTGGACGAGATCGTTGTTAATGCTTCTAGAGTCCCTGAAAGATTATTTGAATCTACAGTAACAGTTGAAAAATTTGATTTCAAAGACATTGCCCAGTCGACTGGTCCAGATTTTTACTCCAGTCTACAAGGTCTTAAGGGGGTACAAATTAACCAAGGTGGGTTGCTATTACAACAAGTTAATACTAGAGGTTTTTCTACAGTTTATAATGAAGGTTTTGTTCAGCTTGTTGATGGAATGAATAATGAAGCTCCTGGGCTTAACTTTGCTGCCGGAAACCTACTTGGTATCCATGAGCTTGACGTACAAAGCGTTGAACTTATGCCAGGTGCTGCATCAGCACTGTATGGTGCTAATGCTGTGAAAGGTATTTTATTTATGAATAGTAAGAATCCTTTCGATTTTCCTGGTGTTAGTGTTGCGTACAGGCACGGTGTTACTTCACAAAAGGCAGCTGGAGAAAACTATTATTACGACATCGCAATGAGAGCTGCAAATAAGTTTAGTGACAAGTTTGCTGCTAAATTGACAATGAGTTACACTCAAGGAGAAGATTGGCATGCTGCTGACTACAGAGACATCAACCATTATAATAACAACTTAGGTGGTATGGAACGTTGGCAACCCAATAGTGGAACGCTACGTTTCCCTGATAACTTTACAAAACACGATGCCAAAGATTTTCCAGATTATGACGGTATCAATGTTTTTGGTGAATTACCAAGAGAAATAAATATGGATGCTGCATTTGCAAGTTTGGTTTTACCAGGGCTGGTTCAGCAAGGCCTTTTGCCTGCAGCTGCCGTTGCCCCTCTTGCACAGGCCTTAACTGCTTTCCCTTATTTTGGAAATCAAACGATTAATACGTCTGGTTACAACGAAAATGTTCTACAAGATAATAATGCTTCAAGTTTGAAAGCAGACATTGCGTTACATTTTAAGCCAACTGAGGATTCAGAAATAATCTGGAATTCGAAATTTGGTGCTGGAAATACTATGCTTCATTCAACTAGTAGATACGTTCTCAAAAATTTTGGACTTCAACAGCACAAACTTGAATACAAAAACAAGAATTTAAATGCCAAATGGTATACATCAATTGAATCTGCTGGTGATACTCATGATATAAGTTTATTAGGTGCAAATATGGTACTGGCTCAGCCGGGAGGAGCAGCAGCGTGGTACGGCGCTTATTTAAATGAATACTTTGGTTTGACCGGTATATATGGATTGGCTCCTGGAGCCAATGGTAATGCTGTTGCTGGTTTGACAACCATCTTGGGTGATATACAAGGAGCGATCCCTGGAAGACCTATTAACTCAAGGGCTTTTGTATCATTGGTACCAAATACAATCCCGATTCATGGTCAATCAAGAAAAGTAGCGGATGCTAATTTACTTCAGCCTGGATCTGCTGGATGGGATGCTCAATATGCAAAGTCATTAAGTACAGGTGCTGATTTATTTGGAGGAGGTGCTGGTATTTTTGATAATTCAAAATCAACCAGTATTGAAGTAAATTATAATCTTCAAGATTTGGTAAGTCTTCCTGAAACTGATATAATTATTGGAGGATCATACAGAGAATATGAATTAAGGTCAGATGGATATCTATTTACAGATTATGACTCTCCTATTTCTTATACGGACATGGGTCTATATGCCCAAGCAACGAAACAATTAGGGCCTTTAAAGCTTAATGCATCAATGAGGTATGATAAAAGTGAATACTTTGATGGGCATTTGACACCAAGAATTGCAGCTCTTTTGTTCTTGTCTGAAAATCAAAATATTAGGTTTTCATACCAAACCGGTTATCAAAACCCCTCTGCTCAAGACCAATATATTGGTTTGGATATAACTCAAACAATTTTTATGGGTACTTCTCCTGACAGTGTAGACAGATTTAAGAAAACCGTTACAGGTGTCTCTGCTGCTCAGGCTGGAAACAGGTTTGTTTTGACAGGACCAATGGTAATGGAGAACTCATATATGGCCACTGCTTTTCTTGCCGGAAATGTGATAAAAGCTGATCTTGATTATGTTGAACCTCAATATGTTAAATCCTATGACTTTGGTTACAGAGTGAACGGGAAGAAGTCTGCATTTGATTTGAACGTTTATATGACAGAGTGGGACAACTTCATTGCGGCTAAGAATGTATTGGCCCCAATGTATATTGACCAGCCAGGTGGAGCTGTTGCTGCTATTGCTGCAGGTGATTATAGAATAATGAGTGTTGATAGCAATACGGACGAAATTGTAAAGACTTATGGAGTCAGTGCTGGATTTGAAACACAATTATTTAACTTATTTGATTTTTCTGCCATTTACGAATATAATGAGATGGATTTTGACAACCCAGACTCTGATTTTGAGCCCGGTTTTAATACTCCCGAGAACAAATACAAGTTTTCGTTCGGTTCAACTAAATTGGCAGAAAATTTTGGATTCAACGTAAGTGCAAGGTATCAAGATTCTTTCCTATGGCAACAGAGTGGATTTACTGATGCTATGGTGCCTGCATGTACTGTTGTTGATGCCTCAATGAATTTTGAGTTACCAAAGATTAAAGGTAATATCAAGGTTGGTGCAACAAATTTAAGTGGAAATGATTACATGCCATTTATTGGAACAGGTTGGGTCGGAAGTCAATACTATGTTGGTTTCACTTTAAACCCATAAATATCAACTTTAAAAAATGTTAATAAAAAGGCGTCATTTGACGTCTTTTTTTTATTAAAAAATTAAAAATTTCAAGTTTAAACTTTATCTTTGATTTTAAATTTTCTTTATAATTAATTTCTACAAAATACTATAAAATGTCAAACTCAATTGGTAAAGTTTCTCAGGTAATCGGTCCTGTTGTTGATGTAACTTTTGATACTACAAATACCACTCTACCTAAAATTTATGATTCACTTGAAATTTCAAGAGAAGATGGATCAGTCCTGGTACTAGAGGTTCAATCTCACGTTGGTGAGGATATTGTAAGAACCATTTCTATGGATTCAACTGACGGTTTACAAAGAGGAGTAGATGTAATAGCTACAGGATACCCAATTCAAATGCCTGTAGGAGAGGACATATATGGAAGATTATTTAATGTAATTGGTGATGCAATTGATGGTTTGGGTGATTTACCTAAAACCAAAAAAGATGGGTTACCAATTCACCGTGAAGCACCAGAATTTGATCAATTGTCTACTTCAACTGAAGTACTATTCACTGGAATAAAAGTTATTGATTTAATCGAGCCTTATGCCAAAGGAGGTAAAATTGGACTATTTGGAGGTGCTGGAGTAGGAAAAACTGTACTGATTCAAGAATTAATCAACAATATTGCTAAAGGTCATGGAGGACTTTCTGTATTTGCGGGAGTTGGGGAAAGGACTAGAGAGGGAAATGATCTTTTAAGAGAAATGTTAGAGTCTGGAATTATTAAGTATGGGGATGATTTCAATAAATCTATGGAAGAAGGGGGATGGGATCTGAGTAAAGTAGATAAAAAGGCTATGAAGGATTCTAAAGCAACATTTGTTTTTGGACAGATGAATGAGCCACCTGGAGCAAGAGCTCGTGTAGCTCTTTCTGGTTTGACAGTTGCAGAGTACTTTAGAGATGGTGCTGGAGATGGTCAAGGTAAGGATGTTCTTTTTTTTGTAGACAATATCTTTAGATTTACCCAAGCAGGATCAGAAGTTTCAGCTCTTTTAGGAAGAATGCCTTCCGCAGTTGGGTACCAGCCTACATTGGCAACTGAAATGGGTGCTATGCAAGAAAGAATTACATCAACAAAAAAGGGATCTATTACTTCCGTACAGGCTGTTTATGTTCCTGCTGATGATTTAACTGACCCTGCTCCTGCAACAACTTTTGCTCACTTGGACGCTACCACAGTTTTGTCTAGAAAAATAGCCGAGCTTGGAATCTATCCTGCTGTTGATCCTTTAGATTCAACTTCAAGAATTCTTACACCAGAAATATTGGGTGATGATCATTATAATTGTGCTCAAAGAGTAAAAGAGTTGTTACAGAAATATAAAGAGTTACAAGACATAATTGCAATTTTAGGTATGGAAGAACTTTCTGAGGATGATAAACTTTCCGTTTACAGAGCAAGAAAAGTTCAAAGATTTTTATCCCAACCTTTTCATGTAGCAGAGCAATTTACAGGAATACCAGGTGTTTTGGTTGATATAAAAGACACAATCAAAGGTTTTAATATGATTATGGATGGTGAGTTGGATCACCTTCCTGAAGCAGCATTTAATTTAAAAGGAACAATTGAAGATGCCATTGAGGCTGGTGAAAAAATGCTTGCTGAGGCTCAATAAATTATGTTACTAGAAATTATAAGTCCTGAAAAAACCTTGTTTGGTGCTGAAGTAGAATCCGTATCTGTTCCTGGAAGTGACGGGTCATTTCAAATGCTAAATAATCATGCTCCTATTGTTTCTACACTTGCAAATGGAATCGTTAAGATTAAGGGAAACGTAAAAATTCCAAAAGGAATGGATGATATTTTTTCCAAAATTAATTCTAACGAAATACATCTTAAAATTAGTTCTGGTGTACTTGAAATGAAACAAAACAAAATCATTATACTTACTGATTAAGTTCTAGTTTTATAATTTTGTGATTATATTGAATTAGATGAAAAAAAATTTATCAATATTATTTCTAATCACATTCTACTCAATATTCCCTCAAGACATAACAAATAATCAAAATTTAGATGAAGTAGTAGTATCTTCGACAAAACTAGACATTCCTTTTTCTAGAAATTTTAGAACCGTAAAGATAATTAGCTCAGAATATATTAAGAATAGTCCTTCAACAAATGTTTTAGATTTATTGCAAGAAGTCACAGGAATTGATGTTAGGAGAAGAGGAGTTGGTGGAACACAGGGAGATTTATATATAAGGGGAGGTGGGTTTGATCAAACTTTGTTATTAATCGATGGTATGAAAATGGATGATGTACAAACTGGTCATCACACATTAAACATGATTATTCCACTTTTTTTAATTGATCGAATTGAAATAATAAAAGGACCTGCTGCAAGAATTTTTGGTCAAAATGCATTCAATGGAGCTATTAATATTATAACAAAAGAAACTAAATGGGAGCCAAGAAATGCTACCCTACAATTAAATGAGTTGTCTTTTGGATCTTACAGTCAAAAAAATCTATCAATTACATCTAAAATTAGTGGAGAAAAAGTAAAATCCATTTTAAGTTTCTCTAATAATAATTCTAATGGTTACAGACACAACACTGATTATAATAAAACGAACTATTTTATTAAAACAACATTTAAAAACGGGGATCAACCAATTCATTTGATTACCTCATTTACCGAGAATAAATTTGGTGCTAATGGGTTTTATGCAAGCCCATCTGCAACTGAGCAGTATGAGGAGACACAAGCTAGTTTAGTTGGTTTGTCTACATCCTTCAAGTCTAGTAAACTTGTTTTGAAACCTAAATTTTATTGGAGAAGAGGGCAAGATGAATATATATATATTAGAGACAATCCATCTGTGTATAGAAACCTTCACAAAACAAATAAGTTTTCTGCAGAGCTCAGTGGTTCTTATTTTTCAAACTCTGGCGTAACCGGATTTGGATTGGATTTTTCAATGTATAATGTTTCAAGTAATAACCTGGGTGATCATAAGAGAGAAACATTAAATTTCTTTTTAGATCATGAGTTCAAATTATTTAACGACATATTAGTACTTTCCCCAGGTCTTTCCGTAAGCTATTTTAGTGATATGTCTTGGCATTCATTTCCTGGACTTGACATAGGAATTGATTTTACATCAAATTTCAAAATTTATGGAAATATTGGTAAAACCTATAGAATCCCGACGTATACGGACCTTTATTATAGTGATAAAACAACATTGGGTAACGAAAACTTATTGCCGGAATCAGCCATCTCCAACGAATTTGGTTTAAAATACAATAAATCTAATATGAGTTTATCATTTGCTTTTTTCCAGAGAAATGCAAAAAATATTATTGATTATGTGAAAGAAAATGAGGATGATTTGTGGAATGCCCAAAATATAGGATCATTGAAAACCAAAGGATTTGAGCTTGATCTCAAATATCTATTTAAAAATAAAAACCACTTGAGTTTTGGATATACAAATCTTGAAGATGATAATTATATTTCCAATATTAATTTTTCTAGATACTCAATTAACTCTTTAAAACACCATGTCACTACAAATTTGAACTTGAATTATTTAAAGCATTTAAACCATACGTTTGTATTGAAATATTCGGAAAGGTCTGACAATTCCAATTACACTATTTTAGACTCTAAAATAATGTATAAGAAAGGCTTATTCATTTATATCAATAATATTTTTGATGAGGTTTATTCAGAAACAAATTTGGTTCCTATGCCTGGAAGAAATATATTAATTGGATTTAGTGTTGTCATAGACTAATTCACCAGAGATATAAGTTTGATGAACATTTGTGTAAGGTGTGTCTTCCAAATCCACTTCCATTATATCTCTATCAATGACCACAAAATCAGCAAACTTATCTGTTTCTATAGAACCTTTCTCTTTTTCTTCAAAATTTAAATAAGCAGCCCAGATTGTCATACCCTTTAATGTTTCTTTTCTCGATAGTGCATTTTGATTTTGAAAACCTCCATCTGGGTAACCTTTTAAATCTTTTCTGCTTGTTGCAGCATAAAAAGTATGAAATGGGTTCACTTTTTCAACAGGAAAATCTGTTCCTAGTCCGATAACTTTAGATTTGTCTAGAAGCATTTTGTAAGGATAAGCTCCTTTAATTCTTTTTTTTCCAATTCGGTCTTCAGCCCAATACATGTCACTTGTTGCATGAGTAGGTTGAACAGAGGGTAAGATTTTATTGTCATATCCGTTAATATCATTTAAATCAACAATTTGTGAGTGTTCTATTCTCCATCTCGGATCTTTTTTTTCTATCAAAACCTCTTTATAAGCATCAATTAATATTTTTATTGTTGAATCACCAATAGCATGTGTATTCATTTGAAAATCAGCATTAGCTAATTTTTTTGCCAACTCTATAATTTTATCAGGACCAGTAACTAATTTTCCGTAATTATGTATGTCGTCACTGTAGGGTTCCTTCAATGTAGCTCCTCTTGAACCAAGAGCTCCATCTCCATAAACTTTAACAGATCTCACATTCAAATGATCAGTTTTAAGATGTCCTTCTCCAAGAAAATAATTTACACTTTCGGAATCATTACTTATCATTCCATAGATTCGAATTTTAAGATCATTTGATTGGTGTAGGCTATCTATTAGCAATAAAATATTTTTAGATAAGCCTGCGTCATCTATCGTTGTTAAACCATTTTGTAAACAAATTTTTTGAGCATCTAATAGAGACTTAATTTGGTCAGCTGTTGAGGGTTTAGGAAGAACTTTATCGACCAACCTAATCGGTCCATCAATAAGAACTCCTGTCAACTCCCCATTTTTTTTAACTATGGAGCCCGTCTCAGATTCTGTTTTGTAATCAATGTTTGCAAGATCTAAAACTACTTGATTTACCAAATAAGCGTGCCCATCAATTCTTTCTAGAACAACAGGGATATTTGGAAAAAGATCATCAATTTTTTTTTTTGTTGGAAACTCTTTATTTGTCCAGTCATTTTGGTCCCATCCGCTTCCTTTTATTATTGACTTACCATTTCTGTTTGCTACTAATCTTTCTATAATTTCATCAAATGAATTTGTGCCAACAAGATCAATTAGTTGTTGCTTTTGTCCCAGACCATAAAAATGACAATGAGCATCTATTAATCCCGGAAGTACAACCTTTCCATTTAAATTTAGGATATTTTTTGAGTAATATTTTTCGATAATTTCATCACCACCAACATCAAAAAATTTACCGTTTTTAACTGCAAAGGAGCTAGCAACTCCAAAGTTTTCATTAACTGTATACACTTTAGCATTGTAAACTATCATATCAACATTTTTTTGACATGAAAAAATGAATAAAGCGGAACCAAAGTATATTATAAGATTTAGCTTAAATTTCATTGATCTTTTCATAGATGAGTGCACTTTCCCAACCCCGATAGTTAAGATATTGAAACATTTTTTGTTTTATTAATCTTTTTGGAGAACTTTTCAAAGATGATAATTTTTTGTAAAAAATTTCATTAAGTTTTTTTTTATATTCGAGTTCATTGATTTCCTCTAAACCTGATTTAATATTTTGAGTTGATACATTTCTTTTCCTTAATTCATTTTTAATCCTAATTTTTCCCCAGCTTTTTATATTAAATTTACTCCTTGAAAACAGTTTTGAAAACCGAGACTCGTTAAGATAATTTTGAGTTATTAAGTTTGTTAAAATATCATTGATGTGGTTTTCATTTAAAGTGTATTCTTTTAATTTCATGTATACATCTTTGTGACACCTCTCTTGATAAGAGCAGTAAATTTGAATCTTACATTCAATTTCATTTTTAGTCAAATCTTTCTTATTCACACTTTTAAAATAAACAATTTATAAAAAAAAAGGCGACCAATGGTCGCCTTTTATCTAAACATTAATGATTTTACCTTCTCCGTCGAAGAATCTAAAATGTAAATAGGTGTAAGCATCTCGTGGGATTACCTTGATCCATTTTTTGTGTTCAAAATACCATTTCGATCTCAATGATGGAAATCCGCCTTTTACATATGCAGCAACAAAAGGGTGCAAATGCAAAACGAGTTTTTTGTTTTCATATTTTTTGTTATTTAAGATTTTTTCAAGTTTGTCGTTTATTTTATCAATAAGAACAATGGGAGCTTCAACCGATCCATTTGTATTAGGATTCAATTCTTTTGTTTTTATATCAATTTCTGATCTAACCCTTTGTCTTGTCATTTGTATGAGTCCAATTTTACTTGGAGGTAAGACCTTGTGTTTTGCCCGATCCGTTTCCATTTCTTTTTTAAAATGTTCAAACAAATTTTTTCTATTTTCAGGGCTTGTCATATCAATGAAATCAATTACAATAATTCCACCCATGTCTCTTAAACGCAATTGTCTAGCAATTTCAGTTGCTGCAATTAAGTTAACTTCAAAAGCTGTTTCTTCTTGATTCTTGGCTTTTGCTGATCTATTTCCACTGTTTACATCAATAACGTGTAGAGCTTCTGTATGTTCAATTATCAAATAAGCACCCTTGCTCATTGTAACTGTTTTTCCAAAAGCTGTTTTTATTTGACGTTCAATTTTATAATGTTCAAAAATTGGAACATCGGATCGATATAGTTTAAGGATTGACTGCTTTTTAGGTGCAATCTGACTTATGTAATCTTTTATTTCAGAGTACATTGATTTTTGATTGACATAAATACCCGTAAAAGAGTCATTGAAAATATCTCTCAAAATTGATGACGATCGATTTAGCTCAGTTTGTACCTTGGATGGCATATTTGCTCCGTTTATCCTTGCACAAAGCTCAATCCAAGACTTGTATAAAGTCTTGAGATCTTTATCAAGTTCAGCAACTTTTTTATCTTTAGCTACAGTCCTAACAATTACACCAAAACCTTTGGGTCTTATACTTTGAACTAATTTTTTTAATCGACTTTTTTCTTCTCTACTTTCAATTTTTTGAGAAATGGAAATCCTATTTGAGAAAGGAACCAGAACCAAAAAACGTCCTGCGAATGATAATTCAGAACTAATTCTAGGCCCTTTTGTTGAAATAGGTTCTTTGATTATTTGAACCAATAAAGACTGGTTAGCACTGATAATATCAGAAATACTCCCTTGCTTATCTATGTCAGCTTCAAATTGAAAACGATCAAGTGAAAAATTCTTTATTTTACCTGTACTTACACCTTTAATGAACTTAATTACTGACAAAACTTTGGGTCCTAGGTCATGATAATGTAAAAAAGCATCTTTTTCATAACCAACGTTGACAAATGCGGCATTAAGACCTGAGATTGTTTTTTTACTTTTTGCTAAAAAAATATCTCCGACATTAAATTTATTACTATCGTTTTGTTTGTGTAGTTCAATTAATTTTCCATTTTTTAGTAAAGCAAAATCAACTGCTGTAGAGTTTGATCTAATTATTATTTCTTTGCTCACAATATTTTGGTTTATAATTCATATAAATGAATTGTTATACATAATTTATACAGGATTTTTTCTTGGAGGTGATTAAGAAAAGAACAATTAACTTAAAAACTCTCATGTCAATGAACGTTGTGTTCAATTTTGAAATATACTACTTATTTCTTCTTATGTCGATTAGCTCGACTTCTTTTTTTTCGCTTATGTGTCGCTACCTTGTGTCTTTTTCTTTTTTTACCACTTGGCATATCGTTGTTTTTAGTTATTTCTTTTTACTCCGTCAACAAACACTTTAGCTGGCTTGAAAACAGGTACATGGTGAGCGGGTATTTTGATAGTAGTATTCTTTGAAATATTTCTTCCAGTTTTTTCAGCTCTTTCTTTTACTATGAAGCTACCAAAACCTCTGAGGTATACATTTTCGCCAGCGTTTAATGAGTTTTTTACTTCCGTCATTAAATTTTCAACTGTTGCCAAAACTTCGTTTTTTTCTAAACCCAAATTTTCTGAAATTTTAGTTACAAGTTCGGCCTTGGTCATATTCTAAATTTTAATTATGTTTACTTTTTAAGTTGCCAAATATATACATTTATATTAACAATTCATTTCAATAGCTATCTAAAATTATAAGGTTTGATTGTAAATAATTTAGAATTTAAAAAAAAATTATTTTCAAATTCTCTAATCCGTTGGTATAAGAAAAATAAAAGAGATTTACCTTGGAGAAAAACTAGAGATCCCTATAAAATTTGGCTTTCTGAAATCATATTACAACAGACAAGAATTATTACTGGATTACCTTACTATGAAAGGTTTATTGAAAAATATCCCAATGTAATGCTTCTTGCCAGTTCAAGCGAAGATGAGGTTTTGAAAATGTGGGAAGGATTAGGCTATTATTCCAGAGCTAGAAACTTACACAAAACAGCTAAGATTATAGTTGAAGAGTTTGATAGCATATTCCCATCAAACTATGAGACCTTAATCAAACTTCCAGGAATTGGAGACTACACTGCGAGTGCAATTAGTTCTTTCTCAATTAATGAAATTAATCCTGTTGTTGACGGTAATGTCTATAGATTTTTATCCCGTTTTATGGGTTTAAATACACCAATAAATACAGCCAAATCATTGAAAATATTTAAAAAAATTAGTGGGGATTTGATATCAAAAAATAATCCATCTGATTACAACCAAGCAATAATGGATTTTGGTTCTACAGTTTGTAAACCTGTATCACCACTTTGTTTAAGTTGTTTATATAATGATTCATGTTATGCAAGAATAAATCAGAAAGTAAATGAACTTCCTGTAAAAAAATCAATTTTAAAGTTAAAAAACAGGTATTTGAATTTCATTGTATTTATATCTGATTCAAAGAAGGTCTTAATTGAGAAGAGAATAAAAAAAGACATTTGGAAAAATTTATATCAATTTCCGTCTTTTGAATCTAATGGTAAAATGAGTTTATCAAATGCTGTAAATCAAACCGTTATAAAATACCCAGATATCAAAGGTCATAAATTAACATTGTATAAAGAAAATGGGGATCAACATAGATTAACTCATCAGAATATTTTTTGTTTTTTTTGGGTAAAACGAGTTTTTGATTCTTCTAAAAATTTTGTTGAAATAAAAAAAATTAATCAATACCCATTTCCCAAACCACTTTTGAATTTCATCAAAAATTACAAGTGGTAATCTTACCTTTTTTTTTATATTTGAAATTAAACCGAAGACATGAGTGGTTCTCTAAATAAAGTTATGTTAATTGGTAATCTCGGAGATGATGTTAAATTACATCATTTTGAAAATGGAGGATGCATTGGAAGATTTCCTCTTGCTACAAATGAGTCATATACTAATAAGGTTTCGGGCGAAAAGGTTTCCTCCACAGAATGGCATAATATTGTGGTAAAGAATAAAGCTGCTGAGATATGTGAAAAATATTTAAAAAAAGGAGATAAAATATATGTCGAAGGGAAAATAAAAACAAGAAAATGGGAGTCTGAGGATGGAACACAAAGATACTCAACTGAAATACATGTAACAGAATTTAATTTTCTAAACCCAAAGAATGATGAGCAACAATCTGACTCAAATCAGAACCAAAGCTTTTCAAAACCTGAATCATTAAAAAATGATTCTGACGATCTCCCATTCTAAATTATATATTTACGCTAATTGGATAGTCAAACCTTATTTATTAATATATTTTATTTTTATGTCTATAATCAAGAAATTTTAATAAAATTTTTGATAATATTATTATTACTGATTCTTTCTGCCCTTATCTCCGGATCAGAAGTTGCTTTTTTTTCTCTTACTAGCGCAGATCTGAAAAAAGCGAAACAATCAAAAATCAGGAGTTTAAAGTTAGTTTATGAGTTGAGAAATACACCTAAAAGGTTGTTGGCTTCGCTTTTGGTTTCAAATAATTTTTTAAATATTGCTATCGTTATAATTTTTTCATCTTTTGGAGAATTATTTTATGTTTCGAAATTTCCCTTTTGGTTAAATTTCACTTTTGAGATAATTATTATCACTCTTTTTATTTTGATTTTTGGAGAAATTTTCCCTAAAATTTACGCAAACCGAAGTCCTGTCTCCTTTTCTAAGTTTATGGCATTACCAGTTAATATTCTAGACAAGTATGTTTTATTTTTTTTAACAATCCCGATGAGTTTTATAACTAATCTATTACAAAAGAAACTTGTTTTCAAATCAGCTACTTTATCCATGGATAAGATTTCAGATGCTTTGGACTTAACTGATAAGACCAAAACCACTAAGAAAGAACAAAAAATTTTGAAAGGAATTGTCTCTTTTGGAAGTATTGAAACCAAACAAGTTATGAAACATAGAGTAGATGTGTTCAGTATTTCAATTAATACACCTTTTGATCAACTTAAAAAACAAGTTAAACTAATGGGTTACTCAAGGATACCTGTTTATGAAAATAAAATTGATAATGTAATTGGTTTAATATATCTTAAAGATATATTCCCTCATATCAATAAGGATATTTTTGAGTGGAGGAAATTAGTAAGAGAGCCTTATTTTGTGCCTGAAAATAAAAAACTGGATGACCTTCTAAAAGAATTTCAAAAATTGAAAATACATATGGCAATAGTTGTTAATGAATATGGAGGGAACACAGGTATAATTACAATGGAGGATATTGTTGAAGAAATTGTTGGAGATATAAAACAAGATTTTTTGCAGGAAAATTTTTCTTACATAACTCTTGATGCTTGTAATTTTATTTTTGATGGTAAAACCAACTTACCAGACTTATACAAAGCTTTAAAAATTAAGGATACAAAAATATTTGATAATTTAAAGGGAGAATCAGAAACCATTGCTGGTTTTATCCTTGAACAAATAGGTTATTTCCCTAAACAGGGTTTTGTTATTAAAATTGAAAATATATCAATGAAAGTTTTAGAAACAGAACGAAAAAGAATAAAAAAAATAAAAATTACAATTGAGAGATAAATGTTTAGAACTCTTTTTTTAAGTTTTTTACTTTTTGGATGCGAGGATTACAGTCTTCCAAAGCAAAAAGGTTACTTAGCTCACCAATTTGAATTGCCCTCATATAAAAGAATCAAAACAGATTGTAATCTTTCGTTTACGATAAATAAAAAATCCACAATAAAAATTGATTCAAAATGTAATGCTATCGTTTTTTATCCAAAATTGAAAGCAGAAATTTTTATTTCAAATATTAAAATTAAAGACAATCTAGGGCTTTTGAAATTAGATTTTAATAATAAAGTACAAGAGAACTCAATGTCAATTAGTAAGATAAATGTTAGTGAATTTAATGACGCTTTCAATAGTAAATTTGGCTTTTCGTATTTTTTTGAAGGAAATGCTCCCTCAAATATCCAATTTTATGTGACAGATTCTGTGTCAAATTTTTTAGTAGGTTCATTGTATTTTAAAACAAAACCTAATTATGATTCACTATTTCCTTCAATCTATTTCATAGAAAATGATATAAAAAAAATTGTAGAAACTTTAAGATGGAAATAATCCTGTGAATAATTACAACAAAAAATGGATATATCTCTTTATTTTATCTATTATATGGGGAAGTTCTTACATATTAATTAAAAAAAGTCTTGAAGGTTTAACCCCTTTACAAGTTGGTAGTTTGAGGGTTGTTTTTACCACTTTAACTTTATTGATTATAGGCTATCCAACAATCAAAAAAGTTCCAAAAAAAAAATGGAAATGGATTATTTTAACAGGATATATTGGTTCTTTTTTTCCTTCATTTTTATTTGCATTTGCTCAAACTGAAATTGATAGTGGAATTACAGCAATTTTAAATTCATTGACACCACTTGCAACACTCGTTATTGGTTTGTGTTTTTTCAAGTTGATAATTAATAAGAAGCAAGTTTCTGGAATCATAATCGGATTGATTGGTTCAGGTCTTTTGGTTTTAGAAAGTTCTTCCATTAACCCGGAACAAAACTATTTTTTTGTTGGATTAATTTTATTGGCATCTACATTCTATGCCATTTCTTTAAACATGCTAAAAGCACATTTACAAGACGTTTCACCAGTAGCAATTGCTTTAGGTAATTTTTTATGCATATTACCTCCTTCAATTTTGGTTTTATTTTTTTCAGGATTTGAAAATATTAATTTTTCAGTAAAACAAGTTCAAATTTCTATTGTTTATGTAGTAATTCTTTCAATAGTGGGAAGTGCATTTGCTAAGATTGTGTTCAATAAACTGGTGCAAATTTCATCTCCAATTTTTGCATCATCTATAACTTATACTTTACCTGTTGTTGCATTGATTTGGGGAGTTTTGGACGGTGAAGTAATGAATATTAATCAAATCTTAGCGGCTTTAATAATTCTTTTAGGTGTGTACTTGTCAAATAAAAAATCTAATTAGAGATCTTAATTTTTGTTCCATATTGGTTATAAGTTTCCAAGGGAATTAATTTCCCATCAAAAGCTATATTTTTTAACTTATCTTTAATTTCAGATCCTTTTCCAGTAACTACGATTTGCCCTTGATCTATATTAAAATATTTTTTTGCTACTCTTAAAATATCATTTTTTGTAACTTTTTCAATATTACTCAAGTATGATTTATAAAAGTCTAAAGGCAGATCTTGAGTTTTGATATTTAAAGCATAATTGGCAATTGTACTAGGACTTTCAGAGTTAAGAACAAAATTACCGGCATATTTTATTTTGACATTTTTCAATTCCTCATCTTTTACTGGAATTTCTCTAATTTTTTTTATTTCTTTAAGTAGCACTATTACGGCACTATCAGTCACCTGAAACCTTGTAGAAGTGTACGCTCTAAATCTTGACTTTGTGTATTTGCTTGTTCCTAAACTTGACCTGGCAGAGTAGGTGTAGCCTTTAACTTCTCTCAATTGTTTTTCCAATCTATCCTCTGGAGCACCCCCTAAGATTTTATTTGCTATAATTACAGGAAAATAGTCAGG
>TARA_B100001057_G_scaffold500454_1_pt1 | contig 18479 bp, 18 predicted proteins | sample TARA_B100001057 | Tara Oceans TARA_B100001057 (sample SAMEA2621839) | marine metagenome | biome: marine biome (ENVO:00000447); feature: surface water layer (ENVO:00002042); material: "saline water (ENVO:00002010), including plankton (ENVO:xxxxxxxx)" | depth 5 m
GGTCTCGATGTCACTGTGGGTGGAACGCGGCATCAATCCTCTCAGGCGGTCTTTCGCTTCCTTCCCGACGGCTCCGATTTTGAGATCGTACAGAACACCAGCAACAACACCTGGGGCTTGGGCTTCACCGAAGAGGGCGATCTCATAGGATCTACCGCCAACGGGAACGCCAGCTGGTATCTCTCCATCCCCAATCGCCACTTTGAGCTGGTAGGTCGAAAGGGACAGAAAGTAGCCCAGGCCGACGAGCCTGAAGACCTTGCTCCCATTACCTCGGATTACTTCCAGAACAGTCCTAAGGGCAAACATTCCTCGGCAGCAGGGCACGCTGTCTACACAAGCCGGCGGTTCCCCAAGTCCTGGTGGAATCAAAGAGTCCTCGTCTGCGAACCACCGATGCACCTCGTCTCAGCCCCCACAATTACCCGACATGGCGATCGCTTCCGGACAACAGGGTTTGAACATAATCTCTACGCGTCGGCCGATGCTTGGTCTGCTCCGGTCTCTGCAGAAGTCGGTCCAGATGGTGCGGTCTGGATGGCAGACTGGTATAACCCTATCTGTAATCACAACCCCTATCGCGACCACTTTGAAAGAGGAGAAGGTAATGCCTTACGCTCCGACGATCGAGATCATGAACATGGTCGCATCTACCGCATTTACCCGACCGGCACTCCAGATGACTCCTACCCTGACCTGACCAGGGAGCAAAGTGCACTGGAAGCATTGGAGCACCCGAATCTCTTCTGGCGTTTAACGGCCCAACGGATCCTTTCCCAAAAGCTTGAATCCCGGACGCTTGTCGCCGCAGCAAGAGAGACCTCGTCTGCCCGTGCCCGTTTCCACCTCCTGGTCGCTTCCGCACACCGCGAAACTGACGCAACTCAGACCGCAGCGATCGCTCATCGCCTCGAGCTCGGAGAGGCGGACGAGCCTGCATCTAAATATCCCATCGTTCCGGTCCGCTCGGAAACCCTCGAACTCAACCTCGAGCGCGCGTGTGACCCCGGAAGAAACCCCATGGATCGCAAGGCTGCCGCCCTTCGATTGGTTGAGGCTGATCCCGATCCTCAGCTCGGCAAGGACCTCCTCAAACTCGTTATTTCTGAACCTTCTCTCGCCCGGAGCAAGCACCTTGCTGACGCCATCCGCCTGGCCGTCATCCGTCACCCGGAAGGCTTCCTCCGGGCGCTCCTTGAAAAAAAACAGGATGGAAAGGTTGGGGCACTACTCAGCAGGATCATCGAAAACACCCTGCAGAGAGTGCGACAAGACCCGGAAGTAATCTCTGACGGGCTGCGCCTTGTCGCCCTGCAATCCGAATCCACTCTCGCTAGGCAACTCACCGAGGCAACAACCGCCCCCGCTCCCACCCCCCCAAGCCCCTCTCTTTCCTCCAGTGCCCAACGCGGCCAACAGGTATACCTTGCCTGCGTCGCCTGCCACCAGCCCGATGGCAAGGGTCTGCCCGGGGCGTTCCCTCCTCTCGTTGGATCCAAGAGACTTCTGGGACCGGCGGACCTTCCTATCCGGATTATCCTCAAAGGATTGCAGGGACCCCTGAAAGCCGGTGGCAAAAACTACAACGGGATGATGCCGGGACACGAAAATCTACTGACAGATCAGGAGGTCACCGACGTCATGAACTACACGCGAACTGTGTGGGGAAACCAGGCTGAGGAGATCTCTAAAGAGAGCGTGGCGGCCATCCGGTCTTCCATCGTGCAACGCACCTCACCTTGGACAGTGCCGGAATTGAGTCCGAAAGGAACGCCGCTGAAATGATCCCATCCGCAGAAATCCCCGCTCCCCTCGCCCTCTACATGGATGGGCTTCGTAGCCACGACCTGGCCAAGATCAAGGACAGCTTTGCCGGAGACATTCAGTTCGTCACTCCCGCCCGGACTATGGAGTCCAGCGAGATCCTGTCCTTTCTGGCAGCTCTCTACCGGGGATTCCCCGACTGGAAGTATGTCAACGACCCTCCCATTCGCACCGGGCAGGGCGCAATCGGGGTCAAGTGGCACCAGGGTGGCACCCACTCCGAAACCCTTGCCTTCCCCGGATTCCCAGCCTACCCGGCCACCGGTAAAACAGTGAAAATCCCCGCACACTTTTTTTATTATCTCGTTGACGATCATGGTCTTCATGAAATTCGACCAGACCCGATCCCTGGGGGTGCTCCCCGTGGTATTTTTGAGCAGATTGGCGTCGAGGACCCTCCTCTGTAACATCAGACCCCTGGACCGGAAAAAGTTCAAAACGAGCTCTCCCCTCGCCACAATCACCCCATGCCATTTGCCATCATAACCCGGGACAAGCCCGGACACACCGACCTGAGAGATCAGCACCAGAGTGCCCACAAAGCCTACTTGGATGAGCACAAGGCGATCCTGCTTGCCGCTGGAGCGAAACTGGATGACGACGGAGCACACGCCAACGGTGGAATCCTGATCGTGGACGTAGAAACCAGGGCGGAAGCAGAAGACTTTGTCCGCGATGATCCTTTCTCGACGGCAGGACTCTTCGCCAGTGTCGAAATTACCCGGTGGCGCAAGGCGTTCTTCCAATACGAAAGACTGGTGGATCTCTGATCGCGCACGAACCATTCGCGAGGATCGACAGACGTATTTTGTCTGCTACAGCAAGGTAATGCACAAACAATTGCTGGCTCTCTTATTGGCTTTCCTCGGGCTGTCGCTTCTCGCTGCTGCAAAGGAATTCCGACTCTACTATCTTGGCGGCCAGTCAAATATGGATGGTTATGGAAAAGTCTCCGAACTTCCGGAGAGCCTGAAGAGCGGGGAGGGTTATAAAGACGTCTACATCTTCCATGGGAATATGGGCCTCGACGGCAAGAAGCCAGATGGTCGCGGTGCCTGGCTGAAGCTCCAACCAGGACACGGAAGAAACTTCAAGTCTGACGGGTCAAAGCATAGCTACTCGGATCGCTTCGGACTGGAGCTCACTCTCGCCCGTAGACTGAAGAAGCAATATCCCGGCGCCCACATCGCCTTCATTAAATACTCCCGTGGGGGAACCGCTATCGACTCGAAAGCAGCAGCTCAGAAGCGCTTTGGGGCTTGGGATCCGGAATGGGATGGCGGTGAAGGGGAAGGTAAGGGCATCAACCAGTATGATCACTTCCAAGCCACCTTAAAGCATGCCTTTGCCGACAAGGATCTTGATAATGACGGGGAGCCCGACACGCTGGTCCCCTCCGGTATTCTCTGGATGCAGGGCGAGAGCGATGCGGACAATGAGGAAGTTGCCAGGCGCTACGAGTCCAACCTCTCTGAACTCATGAACCTCATCCGCAAGGATCTGGGTAAATCCAAAACGAAGATCCCCGTGGTGATCGGGCGTATCACCGACTGGAAAGTCTGGAAATTTGGCGCCATCGTACGGAAGGCTCAGGCTTCCTTTGTGGAAGCAGACCCCAGTGCAGCGCTCGTTACCTCGACAGACTCCTACGGGAACTCGGACCCCTGGCACTATGACACTGCCGGCTACCTCGATCTCGGCGAACAATTTGCGAAAGCCCTGATCTCTGTGGAAAAGGGCCATTCAAAATGAGTTCTCTCACCCAGCCGCTACTCAAAACAGAGGACTGGCTACAAAAATCAGCCAAGCACCGATCCCGGGCTCTGGCATGGACACAACCCACAAGGGATCGCAGAGCACGCGGTGAAAAGCACCCGGTTCATGACTTCCTGCATACCTATTACCGACTCTCTCTGGGCCAGCTGGAGCGGTGGCACCCAGGAATTGGGGTAAACCTCGAAGATTGCTCGGAAGCTCGCCAGATGTTCCGTCAAACGCACTATCTCTTCAGGGAAGGAACCTGCTCGATTGATCCCACCCAGTTGGCTCCCAAAGCACGCAAACGCCTGGAATTCTCTCTTCAGATCCTTCAATCAACCACCAAAAGGCCTCCAAACTTCGCCTGTCACGGGCTCCATGAATGGGCCATGCTCTACGATGGCGCGGAAGTCCGTCATGGCGAAACAGTTCCCCTGCGCCTCCCACGGAAAGCAATCGATGCCGTCGTTCACTCTCGTCCGCTCCACTGCAGCCACTTTGATGCCTTCCGTTTTTTTGCCCCCGGTGCCAAGGAAATGAACCACCTTCAGCCAGATCTCGGGGCCCGCGAGGAGAATGAACAACCCGGATGTATTCATGCTAATATGGACCTCTACAAATGGGCTGCAAAGTCACTGCCATGGGTCTCAAGCGACCTTCTCTGGAACTGTTTCCGGCTTGCAACCAAGGCACGCGAAATTGATATGCGGGCAAGCCCCTACGACCTGACCAGTTTTAGTTATGACCCCATAAAAGTGGAGACCCCCGAGGGGCGGCGCCTCTATGAAAAGTTGCAACGCCACCTTGCCGACGAAGCTCAGCCTCTCCGCGAGAGCCTCATTCTCCAGCTCACGAAGACCCTGAACGCAGACTGACGACAGAATGTTACCTCCTAAGCATCTCTCACCCGTTGGTCTCCTCCTAAGCGTGGTTATCGCCTCCATGCACTTTAGCTCATGCAGCACTCACGGAATAACCATGCTGCCCGACCGCAGGACTGCCCCCATGGATATCGCCATCGATACAGCAGGCGAGAGGATGTTCTACCGAGGCACCGCCCTGATTCCTCGGGGCTTCAATTCGGACGAACCTTTTGACTTGGGGATCCAACTCTCACCTTGGGGAAATCCTCCCTCGAACGAAGCAAGTCAGAAAGCTGCAGTGGTGCTGGCGGATGAATTCGCGGGAAAAGGCAGATACCAGCTGCGCGGCCAGGGGACCGGAGAGATCACCTTCGCCGGCCAGCGCTTTCAACTCCGCGGCCAGATCAACGATGACGGGAAAGAGCTCGATGGAGAGTGGTTCCTGGACGGCGTCGAAGGCGGAGGCTTTCGTGTCGTGCCCAAGGGCTACCTCTTCGCCGGCGATTGAGCATCCGGAACTACCACAATGTAACCCTCGCAGCTAGGGCGGCCTCCATGCGTTCTAACTCAAAAGTGTCGTGTGGCTTGCTACCCACGAGACATTCCTTTACCCCTCTAGTCCGATATGATCCCGAACGTCCTAGCCGATCGCTACGCTTCCCGTGCCATGAAGGAGATCTGGTCCGCCGAAGGCCGTATCATCCTCGAGCGCGACTTCTGGATCGCGGTCATGCGTGCTCAAAGGGAGCTTGGCCTCCCCATCACGGAAGAAGCGATCGCGGCCTATGAAGCCGTTAAGACAAAGGTCAACTTGGAGTCGATTGAGGAGCGCGAGCGCATTTCCCGTCATGACGTCAAGGCCCGGCTCGAGGAATTCAACGATCTTGCCGGCCACCAGGAAATACACAAGGGGATGACCTCCAGAGATCTCACCGAGAATGTGGAGCAGCTGCAGGTTTTCTCCTCCCTTCGCCTGATTCACGACAAGGCCATTGCCTCCCTTACCACGCTCGCCAAACGAGCTCATGAATGGAGGGACGTCATTCTGGCGGGCAGAACCCATAACGTTGCGGCCCAACCGACAACCTTCGGCAAGCGCCTCTCCATGTCAGGTGAGGAGCTTCTCGACGCACGGCAACGTCTCGAGCAGCTCGTGGAAAGCTATCCTGTCCGGGGATTAAAGGGGGCTGTGGGCACGCAGATGGATCAACTGTCTCTCTTCGATGGCGATGTTGGGAAGGTCAAGAAACTCGAGCAGAAAGTAGCTCTGCACCTTGGGTTACCAGGTGACTGGGTCTGCGTAGGTCAGGTCTACCCGAGGTCCATGGACATGAGAACCGTATCAATTCTCACCGATCTCACCGCTGCTCCCTCGTCAATGTGTACCACCCTGCGCCTGATGGCAGGGCATGAGCTAGCTTCAGAGGGATTTGCCAAGGGACAGACGGGCTCAAGTGCAATGCCTCATAAGATGAACGCAAGGTCGTGCGAAAGGGTCAATGGCTTTCACGTGATCTTGAAAGGCTATCTCGCAATGGGAGCAGGCCTGAGTGGAGCGCAGTGGAACGAGGGCGATGTATCCTGCTCGGTCGTGCGCAGAGTCATGCTCCCCGATGCGTTCTTTGCCGCAGACGGCCTGCTCGAAACCTTTCTGACCATCCTGAACCAGATGCAGGTGTTTCCCGGGACCATCAGCAGGGAAAACGAGCGTTACATGCCGTTCCTGCTAAGCACCTCTTTCCTGATGGCTGCGGTCAAGGCGGGAGCTGGTCGGGAGACCGCCCATGCCGCAATCAAGGAGCACGCACTGGCCGTAGCCAAAGATCTCCGGGAGGCAACCATCACCGGAAATGATCTACTGGACCGACTTTCTGCTGATGATCGGATCCCTGTCTCGCGCGATGAACTCCAGAGGGTATTCGAGTCCGGCAAGGGTAATACCGGGGCCGCTAGTTTCCAGGTAGACGCCTTTGTTGATGCCGTTGCCGACCTCAAAGAGAGGTATCCAGAAGCTGCTACGTATCAGGCCGGGGATATCCTTTAATCAAAGCACCTGCAGAACACAGGGCCCCGGGATCTCATCGCATCTGAGCGCTTCAGAGAAGCCCTACTGCTCGTCTTCCTTTTTCTTCAACAATTCGCGATGCATTTTTTTGGCATCACGAAACACCTTACTGCCCTCCTGATAGATATCGTTGCCAGAGGTTTTGCCGAGAACGGTCTTCATCGCCCCATCGAGAATCACAACCAGAGGATAGGAGTTTCCCGCTCCACTCAAGCCTGTGATCAAGGCCTTGGGGACCTCATTTTCCTTTCCTCGCGAAGCGTCAACCACCTCCTGGTAGTTGCCCTTGACCACGACGCAGAATGACTTGAGAGCACGAATAGCGTCATTAGTCGCATCGACAGACCGGACCACTCCCGAGTCTTTCGTGTCCCATGCGGTCGGGATGAAGATAAAGGCGAAACCCTTCTCCTCCTTCTGGGCCAATTCCTTCGCCTCCTTGAGTTTTTCCCATTCAACAACATCACGCGGCCAGCGAACCTTCGGAGCCGCGGAAGCCAGTGAGACCCCCAGAGCCATCAGCAGAAAGATAACAGGTAACTTCATTGGTAGGAGATGTTAGAAGATTCCGAGGAATTTGAAATTCCTATTTATGATTTCAAGAGGCTCTCTTAATCAACAGCTTCGCAATGACGCGCGTAAAGCCACAGCAGGTCTGAAAGACGATTGAGAAACAGCAGCATGTTCGTATTTGGGAGTTCCTCCGCAAGGACGAGAACCCGACGCTCCGCTCTGCGGCATACGGTTCGAGCAAAATCAAGTTGAGCACCGGTCCGGCTCCCCTTGGCACCCGGGCGAGCCCAGCCGTCAAATACGATCCCGCTTTCCTCCATCTCCCGGGCAAGATTCTCGAGCAGTTTCACCTCATCCCCCGTGATAGATGGGTGCCCCGAGGTCCGATATTTTTCAAGATCCTCGGCAAGAACGGCGAGCTCCCCCATCAGTCCCACAAGGTAACCCTGTAGAAGATCGATCGATTTTGCCATGGAGGCATTCGCATCGGCCCGGACCAACCCAAGGGCCGCATTGAGCTCATCGAGCGAGCCGATGGCCTCAATCCTATTGCCCACCTTTGCAGTTCGTTTGCCAAACATGAGGTCTGTTCCCCCATCATCACCACGTTTCGTTGTAATGCTCATGGATGAGCCGTATCCTACTTTACCCCGCTTTCTCAACTGCAACTTGATTCCCATTGGAGTAACGCACACTGATTTTCCCTGCTCTTCCCGACTCGAAAGGCCTCCGGCACCCCTTTTCATCCTAGACCACGAAGAAACTTGGAGCTTTCCCACAGAGAACCTCTCAGCCTAGTTTCTCCCCATGAGCACAAGACGCCTTTTTCTGAAGCGAAGCGCTGTCACCGGCGGAGCACTCCTTCTTCCGCAGCTGACATCTGCCGACCATCACAAGAAGTCCAAGCCTCTCTTTGATCTCTCGCTCGCAGAGTGGTCTCTCCACCGGACCCTTCGAAGTAAGAAAATGACCAACCTCGACTTTCCCCGGGTCACCAAGGAGAAATTTGGGATTACCGCCGTGGAATACGTGAACCAGTTCTTTAAGGACAAGGCCACGGATCAGAAATATCTTACTGAACTGAAAACTCGCTGTGACGACCTGGGAGTAGGCAGCCTTCTCATCATGATTGACGGAGAGGGTCACCTCGGGGAGGCAGAGGTGTCACGGCGCCAGAAAGTGATCGACAACCATAAGAAATGGGTCGAGGCCGCCAAGTTCCTCGGGTGCCACTCCATCCGGGTCAATGCCCACGGAGTTGGAAAATCCGATGAGGAGAAGGCTGCCAATACCACCAAGGGATTGCGGGAACTCTCTGAATTCGGACAGACACACGGAATCAACGTGATCGTAGAAAACCACGGAGGCCTCTCCTCAAATGGCAAGTGGCTCTCCAAGGTTCTCAAGGACGTTGGCCTGCCAAATTGCGGGTCTCTGCCCGACTTCGGCAACTTCGGAGGCTACGATCGATATGTGGGAATCAAGGAGCTCATGCCCTTTGCCAAGGGTGTCAGCGCCAAGAGCCACAACTTCGACGCGAAGGGAAACGAGACCAAGACCGACTACGTAAAGGCACTGCAGCTCGTGCTCGACGCAGGCTACCGGGGCCATGTTGGTATTGAGTATGAAGGCCGTAAAATCAGTGAGGAAGAAGGCATCCTCGCAACCAAAAAACTTCTTCTTATGGTGCGCGATCAGCTGGCCAAGGACTATAATTAGGTATAAGTAGGTAGAGTCCCCCGCAGGAGCTCTTACCCCCGGAGCCCACATCCATATTTTTACAAAATTCCCCTCAAATCCTCGCAACTTTCCCAGCGCGGGAGAGTTAAGTCCGGTATTGCAATGTCAATGAACGTCCAGCGTGAGAAGAGCTCATGGGAGAATGATCCCGTATGGGACCTGCTGGACAGGACTGAGACGGCAGAGATCGACCCGCTTTTCGTCTCGAACGTGATGCGTGAAGTCCGCCTGGCCAGCGAGGCGAAACGTTCCTGGTGGAAGCGCCCGACGCTGGTCGGACCTCTCCTCGCCGGGTCAATGGCTTCTCTTGTTGCCGCTCTTCTCATTACTTTCAGCGGCGATGAACCCTCTACTGGAAGCGCAGGCGTTGATCTCCTGCCTCTTCAAGAGGAACTCGATACCCCTCCCCTCGACACTCTTCTCGACGAGGAAATGCTTTCGCAGGCAGCTGAGGATCCAGCCGCTTTCAGTGACGAAGCACTAGTGGCTCTGCTTTCACAGTAGGTGTCCCCATATTCTAGCTACTGATGCGAGCAGCCATCTTTGATCTAGACGGGACTCTCGTTAATTCTCTACCGGGTATTGCCGAGGCGCTGAACCATGCCCTTGCGGAGCACGACCTGTCAACTCACCCGCCTGACCTGGTAGAGCAGTTCATAGGCAATGGAAGCCGGATGCTGGTACATCGGGGTATTGGGGGAGAACCTGTCGACTCTCTGGTCGATGAGGTTCATGAGAGCTTTCTCTCCTGTTATTCAGAGTCTCTCATCTCAGGCACACACCTGTATCCAGGAATCCGGAGGTTACTCGAGACTCTACACCTCGAGGGAATGCCTCTGGCGGTCTGCTCTAATAAACCACACCGATACACAGTGGAAATCATGACACGGATGTTCTCGTGGGTACCATGGACAAGGATCCTCGGTCAGAAGAAATCTGTTCCCATCAAACCCGATCCTGCCGGGGCTCTCTCTATCGCACGCGCCATGAATGTCCCGGCCTCAGAGGTTGCATTCGTCGGAGACTCCACTGTCGACTTTGAAACAGCCCAGGCTGCTGGAATGCACCCAGTTCTAGTGGAGTGGGGTTTCACCGCTATCGAGGATCTCAACCGGACCACTGCCTCCATCGTGTCCACTACGACGGATCTTCGTAAATTCCTTCAAGGGCCTCCTGGAGTATCGTAAGGTATTCCTCGCGTGGGACCTCCTCGCCGCCAAACTGGCGCAGATGATCAGTCATCCACTGGGTATCTAGGATGAGATACTGCTCTTCACGAAGCCACTCAACGAGATGGACAAGGGCTACCTTGCTGGCATCCGTTTTCCGCGAAAACATGGATTCGCCGAAAAAAGCCTGACCCAAGGAAACACCGTAGAGCCCACCCTGCAGCCCGTCGGCATCCCAACATTCAACCGAGTGGGCAAAACCTATCTCGTACAGTTGGACATAGCTCTCGACAATTGCCTCATCGATCCAAGTTTCTTTTCTTTCTCCGCATGCTTCAATCACCTCCCGGAATGCGGAGTTCCACCTCACCTCAAAGGGCTGTTTCCTGAGCACCCGCTTTAACCCATGGGGAATGTGAAACCTCCCATCAAGTGGAATCAAGCCCCGCTTCCGGGGAGAAAACCAAAGGATTTCCCCATCCTCAGACATTGGAAATACCCCTTCAGAGTAAGCTCCTAGCAGGACATGGGGGGGAATGCGCTCCACAGCCCTTATTTCAATCGTCCATTCTCAATATTCAATCTACATTAACGCCATGGAACGGCTCGTCATTGATCTCGCCCTGTTACCCGAGGAAGGTCAGCTACTTGAGGACGAACTCTCCGCGGCCATTTTTGATCTCCCGCAAAATGACGCTAAGCCACTCGGGCCCCTTGTTTTTAAGCTCCATGTCCAACGATTTGGCGATGAACTTCTGCTACAGGGTGGTCTCAAGGCCCCTTTTGAGTTCATGTGCGTGCGCACCCTGACGCCCTTCAGAAAGACAATTAGCCTTCCCGAGGCTGCGATGGCCCTTGAAATAGGGACTCGAGGGGAGATTGACGCCACGGAGGCCTTGCGAGAGGAGATTCTTCTGAGTTTTCCAGCATATCCCAGGTGTGACGAGGGAGACGAGCCGGTAAAGTGTGAAATCAACCCGCGCTATTTAGCGGTGGACAAGCCCACCACGGATGATGTAGATCACCCGCCCGCCACGGAGGGGGACAGTCGATGGGCTGCCCTCGACGAGCTGGAAAACTCCGATAAGCAACCCTAACTGCCCCAGATCGCCATGGCCGTGCCAAAACGCAGAACGTCGAAAATGAAACAGCGCATGCGCAGGGGTGCCAATCGCTGGCGGAAGCCTCTGCTTCAAACCTGCCCCGAATGTGGCAGTCGTGTTCCAGGCCATATCGCCTGCCCGTCCTGCGGGTTCTACCGCGAGCGTCAGGTTCTTGACGTTGACGTAATGTAATCGCAGTGGTGGCTCTCCCACCGGGGCCTCAACTCCTCCATCGGAACTTTTGGCCCACTGGGCTTTCTCATGAAAATCGCCCTCGATGCTATGGGAGGGGATCGGGCACCCGATGTCACCATAGGTGGTGCGCGAGATGCTCTCGATCTCTACCCCGCCATCGAGCGGCTCTTTCTCGTCGGTGACGAGGGAACCCTCCAGCAGGGTTGCCGTGAGCAAAACCTGATCGATCCGAGACTCGAAATCGTTCACGCTCCAGAAGTCGTGGAAATGTCCGAATCCGCAGTTGATGCGGTCAGACGGAAAAAGCAGTCCTCCATCGCGGTCGCAACTGAACTGGTAAAAGAAGGGCAGGCCGACGCAGTAGTCAGCGCCGGAAATACTGGCGCGGCGGTAGCAGCATGCACACTGAAGCTCCGTCACCTCGAAGGAGTGGAACGCGCTGGAATTGCTTCACCTCTCCCCAATGAGTTCGGACAATGCAACCTCCTTGATGCAGGAGCTAATCCGGACGCGAAACCGAGTCATCTTCTCGGCTATGCAATCATGGGTAGCGCTTACGCCCAACACGTTTTGCAAATCGAAACTCCCGTTGTAGGAATCATGTCCAACGGCGCAGAGGAGGAAAAGGGAAACGAGTTTACCAAAGAAACCTCTGCCCTGATCCGGAAGTATGTAGAGTCCGGTAAGGCTCCCTTCAGCTGGTCAGGCAACGTGGAGGGATATGACCTCTTCATGACCAAGCTCGATGTCTGCCTCTGTGATGGCTTCGTGGGCAACGTGCTCTTGAAGACCTGCGGAGCTACCGGAAAGGCCATGTCCAAGTGGCTTCGTGAGGGTCTCAATTCCAACCCGATTCGGCAGGCCGGGGCCTTGCTAGCGAAAGGCGCTTTTCGCGACATCAAAGACCGTTTCAATTACGAATCCTATGGTGGAAGCCCGCTACTCGGGGTCAATGGCGTTTGCATCATCGCTCACGGATCCTCTTCTGCCCTTGCCATTCAAAACGCTATCAGGGTCGCTACTGAGGCCATCAAGCAGGATCTCAATCCACACATTGTGGAGGCAATGAAAGCCGTTGGCTGAGAGCTTCACTCCCTCTGTAGTGGCAGAGGGACGCATCTGCTACATTTTATTTTAGAGAAGGCGAGGCTTGCTCGAGCATCAAAGCTGTCATTCACTCAGCCCACATGAGCGAATCGGCCTCGCAGCTCCCTGTCGCAATCGCAGGTACGGGGAGTTACGTCCCCGAAAGAGTTCTAACCAATTCCGATCTGGAAATCATGGTTGAGACCTCCGACGAGTGGATCACTACCCGGACCGGAATCAAGGAACGGCGCATTGCTGCCGAGGATGAGTTTACTTCGCACATGGCGGTCAAGGCATCTCGGAAAGCCCTTGAGCAGGCAGGACTCGACCCTTCTGACTTAGAGCTCATTATTGTCGCGACTATTACCCCGAACACGCTGACACCTGCGACCGCCTGCTATGTGCAGCATGATCTGGGAGCTCACAAGGCAGTCGCTTTCGATATCTCGGCGGCCTGCTCAGGATTCCTTTACGCGATGAAACTGGCGGAGCGAATGATCTCTGGGGGAACCTGTAAAAATGCACTGATCCTTGGCGCTGAGAAACTCTCAGCATTTGTGAACTGGGACGACCGTTCTACCTGCGTACTTTTCGGGGACGGGGCCGGCGCTGCCGTGCTGAAGGAGGCGGAGCCGGGAGGGGGCCAAATTCTGGCCACAGATACCGGCACGGATGGCAGCCAAACTGATCTGTTGAATATTCCCGGTGGGGGGTCCGCCTGCCCCATTACGCTGGAAAATGCTGATCAGCGCCTCTCCACTCTTGCGATGGTGGGTACTGATGTATTTAAGCAGGCCGTAACTCGCATGCGGGACTCTGCAAACTCTGTTATCGAGCGCTCCGGTCTTCGACCCGAGGACATCAAACTCCTCATTCCTCACCAAGCTAACCTGCGCATCATTGAGGCGGTCACCAAACGCATCGAAATCCCCGAAGACAGGGTCTTCGTGAATCTGCACAAGTACGGCAACACCTCCGCTGCAGCATGCGCCATTGCTCTCGATGAGTCGCATCGTGCAGGAAAATTCGGCCCGGGAGATCATATCGTGCTTGTGGCTTTCGGAGCGGGCCTGACTTGGGCTTCTGCTGCTATTCGCTGGTAGCACCCGTCCAGAGATTGATCTGTTTTTCAATTCCGGTTGCACCCGGGCTCGGACTCCGATGAACTATCCAGCGCCTAATCTCGACCCGTAATGTCAAAACCTCGCACTTCCCCGGACCCCAATCTGGACAGAATGCCTTCGGGCATCCCCTACATTATCGGCAACGAAGCAGCCGAGAGATTCAGCTTCTACGGAATGAAGACCATTCTGGCAGTCTTCATGACGAAATACCTGTGGCTCATGAACGATACTCCCGGTCAGGCTATGACGGAGGCCGCGGCAACGGAGAAAGTTCATTTGTTCAATTCTGCGGTCTATCTCACTCCCATTATCGGCGGAATCGTTGCGGACGCCTTTTTTGGCAAGTATCGAACAATCATCTGGCTCTCTGTGGTTTACTGCTTCGGGCATGCGGCCCTCGCACTCATGGGTATTCAGGGAGATGCCGTCATGTGGTTGCTGGCGGGTCTCGTTCTGATCTCTATCGGATCTGGAGGAATCAAGTCCTGTGTATCCGCCCACGTTGGAGACCAGTTCGGAGCATCGAACCAAAATCTGATTACAAGGGTCTTCAACTACTTTTACTGGTCTATCAACCTGGGAGCGTTCCTCTCCACTCTTCTCACCCCTTGGTTACTGAAGTGGTATGGCCCGCACCTTGCCTTCGGAATTCCTGGCGTGCTAATGGCCCTGGCTACACTCGTATTCTGGTTGGGTCGGCGCAAATTTATTCATGTTCCTCCCGCAAGAAGCCGATTCCTCAAGGAAACGTTCAGTAAAGAGGGTCTCAGAACCGTCGGTAAGCTGTTCATTCTCTTTCTTTTTGTGGCGATGTTCTGGTCTCTCTTTGACCAGACCGCGTCGCGCTGGATCTTCCAGGCTCAGGAAATGGACCGGACCTTCCTTGGGGTTGAGTGGCTTGAATCCCAGATCCAGGCAGTCAACCCAGTCCTGATTCTTACCTTTATCCCCTTGTTCACTTTCATCCTTTATCCCCGTCTCGGGCGGGTTGTGAAGCTGACACCCCTGCGAAAAATCGGCGCAGGCCTTTTCCTCATGGCAGGGGCATTCGCCTTGAGCTCTACAATCCAAGGTTGGATTGATGCGGGGCAGCGCCCAAGTATCGGGTGGCAGATTCTCGCTTACGGCCTTCTCACCGCCGCGGAGGTTCTGGTTTCCATCGTCGCTTTGGAGTTTTCCTATACTCAGGCCCCGCGAACAATGAAATCTCTTGTTCTTGGCCTCTTTCTTTTTGCCGTGTCACTCGGAAATTTATTCACCGCAGCCGTAAACCGCTACATCCAAGTCGGCTCTCCCAGTACAGAGATCATGACAGTGTTTGAGGAAAGAGCCAAGTCCGGGAATTCCATCTCTCTCCCTGAAGGCTTCAAGATGGGCGTAGACAATGACCACATGACTTACGCAGGCTATGATCAAAAAATAGGAAGTGGAGACGACATCCACGGGGTAAATAAAACCAGCTCCATACTGGTGAAGAAAATACCCGGTCAAGTTCAACTCGGTGAGGCTCTAAATCGTGTCGAGCAGTGGTCACGGGAAAACGACCATCAACTACCGCGTCCCGACGAGGGGAAAAATCTGGTGAAGGGGCTTCTGGATCCTTGGGGAAATCCACTACGCTACTTTCTGGAAGGAAGCCGGAACTGCCGGGTGTCAAGTGATGGGCCGGACGGGATCACAAAAACCCGATGGGACATCGGGATCAACCTGGCAGTAACCGCGCCGGAGAAAGAAAAGGTGAAAACATGGCATGATGCCCTTCACCCTGAAGAGTCTTGGCTGGATCGTCGCAAGGCCGAACTAGGAATGGAGGTTGGACAGACAAAAGGAGACAGGGAATTCTCCTACGACCGGACGGTCTTCGCAGGCGGAGGAGAGCGCCTCGAGGGAGCTTCCTATTACTGGTTCTTCACGGCATTGATGTTCCTGACCGCCATCATCTTCATCCCCTATGCACGATTTTACAGGGGAGAAACGATTCTGCAGGAATAGAAACTCTTAAAGACGCTCCCGCTCGCGATGCTTACCGATAGTCATTGCCACCTCGGTTCTCACAAGTTTTCAGAGGACGAACTTGGCCCGCTCATCGATCGTGCGCGTGACGCCGGAGTCAACCGTATGATGACCCTCGCGACGAACTTGGAGGACATTCCCCGCAACCTGTCTATCGCAGAAAAATTTCCTGAGGTCTACGCGTGTGTCGGGATTCATCCCTGTGACGTACACGAGACCCCCGACGACTATCTCGAAACCCTTCAGGAATTCGCCACTCATCATCGTGTTGCCGCAATCGGAGAAACCGGTCTCGACTATTTTCACCCAGCTCCAAAGGGCTGGACCGATGGGAGCTACCATCAGCGGCAGAGGGACTTTCTCAGACAGCACTTTGTGCTCGCTGTAGAGACGGGCCAGAATGTCGTTATTCATACTCGTGACCGCGTAGGAGATGCCTCCTTCAGCGATGCCCTCGCCCTCTATAAACCGTTTGCCAGTGATCTGCAGGCTGTCTTTCACTGCTTTCCAGGACCCTATTCACAGGCAGAACGCGTTCTCGAGTTGGGGGGGCTGGTTTCGTTCACAGGTATTGCCACCTTCAAGAAGGCAGCTGGAGTAGTCGACGCAGCCAGCAGAACACCAGCCGGAAGAATCATGGTGGAAACCGATTCCCCCTACCTTGCTCCTGTCCCGTATCGTGGGAAACGCTGTGAGCCAGCCTATGTCCGGCATATTGCGGAAACCATCTCGCTGGCGCGCTCGGAACAACTGGAAGAATTCTGTGCTCACACCGAAACTACAGTAGATCGCTTCTTCAAAATCGGAAAATAGGCTCTCCGCCTCGCCCAGCGTATTCGATGTGCTAGAAAAGCCGCAAAATATATTTCGTATTTCCGTAGTAATAGATTACTCTTCCTCTCATGAGGATGACTCACTACTCAGCCATTGGACTGTCGATCGTATTCGTTTCCTGTTCGGCACTCGACCCTGACTACGCTGAATACAAGAAGTTGAAGGCAGCGCAGGCGACCGGACAATCTCCTTACGGTCAGGTCGATGATTTTGGGATCCCCGGCGCAGGACCTGAAGGGGCTCCCTATCAGCCACTGCCTACAGTCCTGAATAGCCCCCCGGCCCCCGCTCCTATTCCACCTCTTCCTGGAGCGACTCCGGCACCTATCCCTTCCTTCCCCGACGGAGTTCCAGCGGCAAACACCGTGCCTCACAGCGTGGCAAAGGGTGACTCCCTCTGGGGTCTGGCAAAGCGATACAATACAACTGTAGAGGCGATTCAAGCCGCCAATGGTATTGCGGGAACCAATATCCAAACGGGGCAGACTCTTCAGATTCCAAACAACAATTGATTCAGCGCCTCTCCACCATGGTACGAACTTCTTTGTCCGTACTGCTTCTATTTTCCCTTTCACTGCCCGGACCCTCCCAGGAGATCCGAGGTCAAGGGAATCGGGAAGTTCTCATCCAGAATCTTTTCGAAGCGGATAATGAGAGCAAACTGAATGATGCTATCCAAGCCGCTGAAGCGGGTGGCTTAGCGAGGCAGGTTACTCTGGAGGCTCGCTTTCTTTTCCTCGTTGATCAGGAAGACTTCGCGGCGGTAGCAGCTCTTGGTCCCGTACTCGAGGCGCAGAAAGAATCCTTCAGAATAGACGACTCCGTTATCTTCAGTGTTCCGGAAGAGTTCTTTTCGATAATCGAATACTGCTTCGCTCTTGAAGCTCTGCAAAAAGGAGAGCTTACCGAATTCAAAAACCATATTAAGGAAGCCTTCTGGCTGAGTCCTCGACAAGCGACGGCATTCGCGCCGCATATCGATCGGCTGCGCCGCGAGCAGGCTCTCGATAGTCTCAAGGTGAATCTTGACCAAGTCTACATGAGGCAGGCCGATGAAAAAAAAGTGCTTCTGAGAACCTTGTTTGGGGCCAGCGATTACCTGGTGATGCATTTCTGGTCGCCATGGAGTACAGAGTCGGAGGCCTATCTCCCTGACTTTCTTGCGATGGTTGAAACACTGGGAACTCACAAAATTCCGGTGACTTCAATCCTCATTGAGCCAGACAATGAAGCGTTGAGTGAAGCACGGAAGTTTTGTACCGAGCTCATGCCGCGCAAACCTGGCGACTGGGTTGTGGATAACTCCAAGCAATCTCTCGCGCGAAAACTACGCGTCCTTGAGCTTCCAACCATCACCATTCTACAAAGGGATGGATCTGTTTTATTCAGTGGTCATCCATCAGAGAAGCTTCTCTGGTCTACACTGAAGAAGGTCGATCCAAAATTAGAACGCCCACGGATCAAGCCAACTCCCTGACCTCTCGCGGAAAGGCTCGCACTCATCTTTTCTTTACGATCAGATTCTTTCTGTTGCCGCAAAGAGTTCCGGAAGCTTTGCGAAACGATCGCTCTGGAACTATCGCTGCAAGCGTTAAAACACTAGAAAAATAGCATTTTATCGAGGATCTCTCTCCCAATGCGCCCCGCTAGATTCGGATTAAGACTTCTCCCTTCGCAAGGCTCCACGCGAAACATCATCACATGCTGGATCAATCCCGCCCATCCCAACTCGAGCTGCAAGCACTCTCGGTTCTCTACTCTCTAGGTCCGTCAACAGTCGCTGTGATTCGTGATCATCTCCCCGATGAAAAACCGCGCGCTTACACGACTGTGCTCTCGGTGATGCAAGGCCTCGAGCGTAAGCAACTCGTGAAACACACACGCGAAGGACGAGTGTACATCTACAAAGCAACTAAAAGTCAAGAAAGTATCGTCTCTCCACTAGCAAAAGATTTTCTCTTAAACGCTTTCGGAGGCAGTGCAGGTCGCGCTATTCTCCACTTACTCTCTGACGAAGTGTTAGCTCCAGATGAGAGAACCGCCGTTGAGCGCAAACTCAAACAGCAAAGAGCCATGGCTGCAAAGAAGAAGACCACAAAAAGAAAACCCGCTGCAAAGCGGAAACCTGCTGCAAAGCGCAAACCTGCTAAGAAGGCCGCTAAGAAGCCCGCTAAGAAGGCTGCTAAGAAGCC
>TARA_B100001057_G_scaffold264661_1_pt1 | contig 18468 bp, 8 predicted proteins | sample TARA_B100001057 | Tara Oceans TARA_B100001057 (sample SAMEA2621839) | marine metagenome | biome: marine biome (ENVO:00000447); feature: surface water layer (ENVO:00002042); material: "saline water (ENVO:00002010), including plankton (ENVO:xxxxxxxx)" | depth 5 m
TTGCGTCGCCTGCAAGAGGTTGCCGATCGAATCGTCAATGACCATCGGCACCTCGTCGAAGCCTATCCTTATGAGAATTTTGCAAACGGTGCAGTCCCCGGTGAAGATGCCCTGGTCCGCAGGCAGATTTATGAAGTTCTCAAGCGTCAAGGAGCGGCCGAAGTTCTCGATCAGGAAAAGCTTATAATTTTCAGTAGGGACGAGGCCTTGGGTGCAGGATTCAAGGTTCGTTTCTTGGCCGATTACTTGCGTGACGAAGCCCCCTTTGTGCTTACTCCAAAGGGAGATGGTCGGGCGATCGGATTATGTTTTCGAATGACCCGCAATGCTATGGGAGCCGAAGAACTCCTCGGTGAACCCGTTCCTGAAACGAAGGTGGTACCATGTCCGGACGAGAAAACTTGGAGACAGTTGCTTATGGCTTCGAACAAGCGAAGCGGTTGGGCTGGCCAGAAACAGGTAATCTTTCTTAGGCACCTCGGAGATCTTGAGCGACTCAAGAACGCGGTCCTGATGAAAAAAATAATTTCCCTGAATACGGCCGATTACATTCTCAAGTTGAAGAACTTTACCAGAGGTCGCTTGTTGCGTATGCCCACGGTAAGAGAAAAAGACGTCGAGCTTGTGGATGCGGACGTCGCGATATGCTTCTATCATTCCGAATTGTACTACCCGGCCTTGAGGGAAGCTCTTCAGGCGGATTATCAAGTCTTTCGCCAAACTTTGCAGGGAAGTCCCTACGGAGAGGGTGTGGTCAGTCCCTGAGGAGCTTGATCGAGTTTCATTTTAAGCCACCTAGGGTGGTTCTTATAAATTATTGGTAGCTAGAAGGATGAGTATATAGTTAGCTGGCCAAAGAGGGTATTGGATGAGCGTCCTCGACGTACCTGATGATCTCTTGAGGTATCCCTTGGGCAATGCGAAGCTGGCCAAAATCGAAGAGGGTGCGCAAGATGGTGCCCATCATCATGCTCGGACTGACCGGGTTATCCGAAGGCTCGCCGTTTCGACGGTCGGCCCGCCCGATTACCTGTCCCATGGGCAATCCGCCTCCGGCAAAGGCGAGGGTACCGAGCTTGGCCCAGTGATCCCGACCGCCCTTTTTGTTGATGGTCGGGGTTCTTCCAAAGTCCCCCGTTACCACTAGGAGAACCTTTTCGGAAAGGCCTCGCGCTTCGAGGTCTGCGAGAAATGCCGAGACTGCCTTGTCCATCGTCCAACCCAGCATATTCCGAACACTCCCTTCATGGATTCAACTTAGGTAGCCGATCATTCATGGGCGAGTGGAAAATGACATTTAAGGAGTTGGTTTCGAGACCGGGCATCCTTTTTCGGCTGAAAGGCATCTTAGGCTAAGCCAAGGAAAATAAAAATAACTTAATTTGGGCACTTCGCACAAATTAAACACGCAAAAAGAGGTATTGTTTCGGTTGCCAACCAAGCAAACTGGTTTCAAGGTGGACTCATGCTCGATTTATTCGGGAAAAAGTACGGCGGTAAATCATTGAGTTCCGAGCTTACGCGCAGGGACATACTCCGTATTGGTTCGATCGGGGCGGGAGGCTTGGCCCTGCCCGAAGTCCTTAGGGCTGAGAAATCTCAAAAAATAGGCTCCTCCAACAAGTCGATCATCATGGTCTACATGGCAGGAGCTCCGCCTCATCAGGACTTGATCGATCCCAAGCCCCTGGCTCCGCAGGAGGTTCGAAGCGAATTTGGTCCAATCCCTACCAATGTAACTGGTATTCACCTTAATGAGTCGCTCCCCATGATGGCCAAGGTGATGGACAAATGGACGGGGATTAGAAGCTTGGTCGGAGCGCCTAGCGGAAGTCACGATTCCTTCATGTGTTATACGGGTCGGCCAGGATCCGCCTTTTTCGACAGGCCTTATCCAAAGCCGCCCGGCAATTGGCCCAGCATGGGTTCTTCCCTGTCCAAGTTGGCCGGATCCAAGATCAAGGGTCTTCCTCCTTTCGTGGGACTGGCCCCCAAGGCGGGTCACCCGCCTTACGGATCGCCCGGCGAAGCGGGTTTTTTAGGCACGGCTCACGGGCCTTTCCGTCCCACCGGTCCTTCCTCCGCAGACATGAAGCCGACCTGCGACCCTGTTCGAATCGATCGCAGACAGTCCCTCCTGGCTGGGTTTGATTCCTTTCGTAGGTCCCTCGGAACCGGAAACGACTTGGATCAGATGGACTCGTTCACTCAGGAAGCTTTCGGCGTACTTGGTTCTTCGCAATTGGCTCGGGCTCTGGACTTGGAAAGGGAGGATCCCCGAATTCGGGAAAGATACGGCAAGGGGGATCCGAAAAACGTCGGTGACGGAGCTCCACGCAATAACGAGCATTTTCTTTTGGCCCGCAGGTTGGTGGAGGCCGGAGTTCGCATGGTCACCCTCAACTTCGGGCGTTGGGACTTTCACTCCAACAACACGGCCGGCGTCCAAGGGCACGCTGCTATTTTCGATCAGGGACTCAGCGCGTTGATCGAGGATCTTCACGAGCGCGGGCTCTCCGATGACGTGGCGGTGGTTGCTTGGGGAGAATTCGGGCGCACTCCGGTCATCAACAAAAACGGTGGCCGCGATCATTGGTCCCAGGTCGGTTGCGCATTCGTCGCGGGCGGGGGCATGAATCATGGCCAGATGATTGGAGCTACGGATGCCAAGGCCGCCGAAGCGGTCGAACGCCCCGTGCATTTCGGGGAAGTTCATTCGACCCTTTACCATCATTTGGGAATCGATCCGAATTCCGTCACCTTGTCCGACCTTTCCGGACGTCCTCACTTCTTGGTCGATGGTTGGAAACCACTTCCCGAACTCGTTGGATAAAAGTAGAAGCCTCTTCAAAACGAATTTTCACGCTCAAAGATTTCCCATGATCAAAACGAACCACTTCCTTTTTTTACTTTCTTGCAATTTGGTTTTCGGAGCAAACTTTGACGAACCCAAGGAGATACAAGTCAACTACTCGGCCTATGAGGAGGATCAACTTTTCCTGAAAGGAACTGGAGCGAGAAGGCAATTGGTGGTTACAGGCATTTTCCATGATGGGGACGAGCGCGACCTGACCCGATTGGTGAGAATGGAAGCTCAGCCGGCGGGGGTCGTGGAAATATCCAAGGACGGCTGGATCAAACCTTTGTCGGATGGGGAGGCGAGCATCACGATTCATGCCCCCGGTAACCTGAAGAGTTCGGTCAAGGTGAGCACTTCGGAGTCAGGTAAGATTCAACGGGTCAATTTCCCTAACGAGATCACTCCGCTTTTTACCAAGTACGGATGCAACGGCGGAGGTTGCCACGGTAAGTCGGGAGGTCAAAACGGTTTCCGTCTTTCGCTTCTTGGATTCGAACCCGACGAGGATTACGAGTACATCGTAAAGGAGGGCAGGGGACGCAGGATTTTCCCCGCCGCTCCCGAGCGAAGCCTTTTGCTGACTAAGGCAACCAACGAGACTCCGCACGGAGGTGGGTCGAAAATTACCAAAGGCTCGCTTGATTACGAATTGGTCCGCTCATGGATCTCCCAGGGGATGCCCTATGGCGAGAAGGATGATCCGGTATTGGAAGAGGTGTCGGTCTATCCGGCTCAGCGGGTCATGGACATGAGAGGGGAGCAACAACTCGTGGTGACCGCGAAGTATTCCGACGGCAGTCTCCGGGACGTCACCCGTTCGTCTATTTTCGAGGTGAATGACGAAGAGGTGGGTGAAATCGATTTGAATGGTCACGTAAAGGCTTTCGATCAACCCGGTGACTTGGGGGTCATGATCCGTTTTCAAAGCAAAGTGGCGGTTTTTCGGGCCATCGTTCCCTTGGGTGCCCCGGTCGATCATTTGCCTCCGCCGGCAAATTACGTCGATAAGCATATTTTCACCAAGCTCAAGGCGGTGGGCATGCCTCCCTCCGAAAACTCAACGGACTCGACCTTCATCCGGCGGGTATCCCTTGACATCACCGGCCGGATGCCGACTGTCGAAGCGACCAAGGCCTTCCTTGCCGACCAAGACCCGGCCAAACGAGACAAGCTGATCGATCAGTTGCTCGAAAGTCCGCAATACGCAGAGTTCTTTGCCAACAAGTGGTCCGCCTTGCTCCGTAACAAAAGAACCAAAACTTCTTACCAGCGGGGTAATTTCGCTTTTCATGGATGGATCAGGGACAGCTTGGATCAAAACAAACCCTATAATCAATTCGTTCGGGAAGTGGTTGCCGCCTCCGGTGAAGTGGAGCAACACCCCCCGGTCGCCTGGTATCGAGAGGTCAAGACCGTACAGAGTCAACTCGAGGATGTTTCCCAGTTGTTTCTCGGCACCCGTATCCAGTGCGCCCAGTGCCATCACCATCCATTCGAAAAGTGGAGTCAGGAGGACTATTACAAGCTTTCGGCCTTCTTTTCCCAAGTCGGGCGGGAAAAGACCCGTTTTCCCGATGAGGATATGATTTTTCACAAGCGGGGGGCGGCCAAGGCCACCAACAAGAAAAACAACCAGCCGGTCAAGCCGGCGGGTTTGGGGGCCGAATCCCCCGAGCTTATGCTCGATGACGATCCCAGGCATGCTTTGATCGACTGGATGTCAAAGAAGAACAATCCGTTTTTCGCCCATACTCTGGTCAACCGTTATTGGAAGCATTTTTTCGGACGCGGACTGGTTGATCCAGAGGATGACATGAGGGAGACCAACCCATCGGTCAATCCAGAGCTCTTGGAGGAACTGGCCTCTTCGTTCGTGGCCAACAACTTCGACATGAAGCAACTGATCCGGGACATTACCCGGTCGAAAACCTATCAACTCAGCTCGATTCCCAATGACTACAACGTCAAGGACAAGCACAACTTTGCCCGGCATTATCCGCAGCGTCTCCAGGCGGAAGTTTTGCTCGACTCGATTGACGACCTGACCGAGGTCCGGACGGGCTTCAGCGGATTGCCCCCCGGCACCCGGGCGACCATGCTTCCGGACAACAGCTACAACAACGGCAGTTATTTCCTGTCCGTTTTTGGCCGCCCGGATAATGCAAGCGCCTGTGAGTGCGAGCGCTCGGGAGATGCCAGCCTTGCCCAAAGCCTGCACCTTATCAATTCCAAGGAAATCCAAAGCAAACTTTCCAGCACCTCCGGAAGAGCCCAGAAGTTGGCCAAAGCCAAGGACCGTCCCGATGCCCAGAAAATCGAGGAGCTCTATTACGTCGCCTTTGCCCGCCCGCCCAAGGACGAGGAATTGAATCTTGCCCTCCAATACCTTTCCCGCCAAGTCGAGAACGACAAAGGGGAAAAGACCCCTGCGGACAAGGGCAAGTCATACGAGGATATCGTATGGGCTCTTTTCAATACCAAGGAATTTCTTTTCAACCTCTAGTGAGACAAGTTCTCTTGTTTTGTCTTTTGAGGAAACCTTTCCGTTCACCTGCCTGATCATGTCTTTGCGTATAAATTCCTCTACATATTTGGTATTACTACTTTCCTCTTTTGCCCTATCCCAAGGAAATCAACTTCCTTCGGCCTCACTCGAGTCGGTCTATCCGCCTTCCGCAACTCGGGGTGTCCAGACCGAACTGACGATCAAGGGAAAATACTTGGAGAATGCCTTGGTCCTGAAGTTTTCCGATCCGTCCTTGAAGGCCGTTCCGAAAAAAGATGAAAACGGGGAGGTCGTGCCCAACGTCTTTACCCTGAACGTACCCAAGGGCCTTGCCTCCGGGCGATACTCGGTTGCAGTCGGTGGTGGCAAATTCGGTCTTTCCAACGAGAAATCCTTCGTGGTGAACGATCTTCCGGAACTCTCGTTGCGCGAACTTGTCGAATCGATGGATTCAGCGAAGGAGATCGAGCTCGGGCACACCGTGATCGGATTCCCCAAAGCCTCCCGTTACGGGTGGATGCGGGTAAAGCTCAAAGCGGAACAAAAGGTCGTGATCGAGTCCGAGGGCTCCCACATCGACTCGAAATTTTCACCCTGCCTTGCGGTCTTCGATCAATCGGGGCGCAAATTGAAATCCTCCACCCGTTCAGACGTTCTCATTTTCGAGCCCAAGTCCGAGGCCGAATACTTTCTGCGTGTTCATGACTTTCTATTCAGGGGCGGGGAGCCCTTCCTTTGCCGGATTAGCGTGACCACACGGCCCCGTATTCATTTCGTCGACCCCCCTCTTGTTCGTGTCGGGCCGCCCCAGAAAATGCTGGTGTACGGATGGAACCTGCCCGGCGGGCAACCTGCCGGTTTGAAGGATACCGGTTTTGATTCCCTGGAGCGCGCGGAAGTGAACCTCACTCTCACGACCGAGAAGGAAATTCTGGACCCCTTGCAAACCCGCAACCCATTAGAGGCAACTCAACGCAGGCATGACTTCAGTCTTTCATCTCCTGTCGGGCAATCCCTCCCGTTTTCCCTGTTCGTTTGTCCGGATGAATGGACGACCGAGCAACCGGAAAGCGAAGAGGTCGTCCGCCTTACACCTCCCTCCGAGTTTCTCGGCAGTTTTTTCCCTGCCCGGGATCGCGACCGTTTCCGTTTCGAGGCGAAGAAGGGGGACTCCTTCAAAATGGAGATTCATTGCGAACGCCTCGGGTTTCCTTCCCATGCCTACCTTCTGGTTGAGCAAGTGACCAAGAAGGATGACGGGTCGGAGACGCGCAAGATGGTTGCCCAATCAAGCAAGACCGATCATCCGTCGACTGATGATTTTCTCTATCTTTCATCACGCGATCCCTCGATGCGTTTCACTGCGCCGGCGGACGGAACCTTCGAGATTCTGGCTTACGATATGTTCAGGGCCAGCGAAAACCCCTTCAAAAGTTATCGTTTGTCGATCCGCAGGGAATCCCCTGATTTCGACCTGATTGCTCATCCTTTTCTCTCTCCGCCGGTCAGCGCCAACGACAGTCCGGTTTACGTCAAATCTCCGACCTTGCGTACGGGGGAAACCTTGGCGGTGCGTGTGGCGGTGGACAGGAAGGATGGTTTCGACGGCGAAGTGAAACTTGATTTCATGGGCCTTCCTGCGGGGATCGATTATTTCCCAAAGTCCATACCAGCGGGTTTGAATTCTTCCGTCATTCTTTTGCGAACGGATGAGTTTTCAGCGAAGAGCGAATGGAGTGGTAAGTACTCGATTGTCGGCACGGCCACGGTGGGCGAAAAGCCGGTTCAGCGTTCCTGCAAATTCGCAAAACTTTGCTGGAGCGACTACGACAAGCAAGCCAAGAAAGCACGCTCGAAGATCCGGATGAGCGAAGTTGAAAACCTGGCCATCCTGCCCGGAGGCGAAGCCCCCATTGACCTGGCCGTGAACTGGAAGAAACTGTCCGATGAAGTTGCGGTTCTGATCGAAAAGTCGGAAAAGACGATCAAGGCATTGAAGGATTCCGAAGCAAAGACCCTCAAGGCAAAGACCGATGGCGAGGGGAAAGTGGCGGAACTGGCCAAGGCAATGGAGACCTTGATCAAGGATAAGGAGGCCCGGGAGAACAGAAACAAGATCCTGACCCAAACTGAAATCCCTAAGGCCAAGGAGGCTCGTAAGCAGGCCGAAGAATCAGCCAAGGTTGCGAAGGCCAAGAAGGCGGAGAAGGGACTTTCTCCCGAACAACTTGCGGCGGCTGAGGATTCCCTCAAGAAGGCGTCGGAAAAGGTTGCCCAAACGACCGTTTCCCTGGGCACTCTGGAAAAGGAAGCCAAGGAGGTTGCCGATTCCCTCAAGTCGTCCTACTCCGCGACCGAGCTCAAAAAGCGCGGGCAGGCTTTGACCGTTGCCCGGACCGATTTGGAGAAAAACTCCTTTGCCTGGCAAAAAGCCAAGGCGAAGTTGGCGAACCAATCCAAGATCTTGGCTCGGGCCAAGAAAAAATCGGGTGAGCTCGCTCGGAGAATGAAGAAGCCCAGCCTCGAACCTTTGGTATTGGAAACCGTGCTCGGAGGCGCATTGAATTTGCCGGTTTCACTGGAGGCGAAGGATAAAAGCTTTGCCACCCCGACCAAGGTCCGGATCATGGGGATGGTTGCGGCTGCCAAGATCAAAGAGATCACGATTGATCCGAAAAAGAAGAAGGATGGAGATCTGGCGATTAACTTGACTCAGGCCAAGTTTCCCGCCGGTGAGTTCAACCTGATCTGCCTGGCTAGAGGGAAAGGAAAGTTCAGGCTCTACGACGAGCTTGAGAAAAACGCCACCGAGAAACAAGCCAAGGAAGTGACTGATTCTCTGGCTGTCCTGAAAAAGGAGACCGATGAAGCCAAGAAGAGATTGGATGGCGACAACAAGGGTTTGGCGGCCAAGGAGGCAGAGCTCAAGAAGCAGGACTCGGCCATCGCTCTGATCAAGAAGGAAGTGATTAAACTTGATGGCGAGTTGAGGACGGCGGAGTCAAAACTGACCCAGTCGGGCGATTTCCTGAAGAAGGAAGAGGCAGGCGGATCACCCGATCAGGCCAAGTTTGATGCCTTGAAGAAATCCCTGGCCGAGGCGGAGAAGTCGGTTGCCTCCATCAAGGAGAAATTCCAAGCCTACTCTCGCGACAAAGTCGAGCCTGCGGCGGCAAAGAGAGAACAATTGGCCAAAGAAGTGAGCGACCTGACTGAACGGACTGCCCTAGCGCAGACCACTTATTCCGGCCTGTCCGGAAAGCTCAAGCTCATGGAAAACCGGAAGAAGAAGAGCGATGCCCGACTCAAGGTGGTCAAGGCTGCCTTTGCCAAACCCATCGACTTGAACTTGGCTCATTTCGATTTGCCTTTCGTCCTGCGGGTCAAGAAAGCCCCTTTTGCTTTCGAGAAATTGCCTGCCTTGGAACTGAAGCCCGGGGAGGCTTCCCTTTGGACCGTACAAATTGACCGGGAACATGATTTCGAAGATCCCGTCACCTTGAAATTGATTCTGCCCAAATCGGCCAAAGGCATCACCTTGAAAAGTCAGAACATCGACAAGAGCGAAAGCTTGGGTGAAATTAAGCTCAGTTCTCAGGACGGTGCTGTCCCTGGCAAGCATAGCTGTACTTTGGAGGCAAGCTTCCGTTACAAAAATCAAAACCTGAAACTGAGCCAACCCTTGGAACTTACGGTGCTTCCTGCTCCCAATAAACCAAGCTGATTCCCCCATGAATTCAATTCGCCTGTCAATTTTTTCCGCCCTCCTCCTTTATCCTTTAATCTTATGGGGGGAACTTGAAGTGGCCGAGATCAACAGAGACAAGCCGGTCGATTTCCAAGAAGAGATTCTTCCCATGCTCCGGGCCAATTGCCTGGCTTGCCATAACCGTACGCGATCCAAGGGCGAGGTCATCATGGAAACCCCCGATGATATCCGAAAGGGTAATGAGGGAGGTCCGTTCGTGGAGGCGGGCAATGCGGAGGAGAGCTTTCTTTTCCAACTCGCCGCCCATACCGAAGAACCGATCATGCCCCCGGCCAAGAACAAAGTCGGTGCCAAGAACCTGAGCCCGACCGAACTTGGCTTGCTTAAGCTCTGGATCAATCAGGGAGCGAAGGGAACCCTTAAGGCCAGTTTGCCGGTCACTTGGCAAGCCTATCAACGTGAACTTCCTCCGATTTACTCCACTGCGGTGAACCAGGGAGGCAGGTTTGCAGTCGCAGGGCGGGGCAACCGCATTCATCTTTATGACTTGGGCGCCGGGGAGAAGGAACCGTTGAATTTGGCCGATCCGTCTCTTGCCAAGTTCGGGTTTTACGGCAAGGAGGATGCCGCTCATTTGGACGTCGTCAACTCGCTTGCCTTTTCTCCGGACGGAAAGACCCTTGCCTCCGGGGGTTACCGTACGATCAAGCTTTGGAAAAGGACACCCGTGGTCAACCAAAAGGGCCCGAAGATCCCTCTCCCCTTTGATGCCCAATTGAAAATCAGCCCGACCGGTAGTCTAGCCGCAAGTTTCGGGGAAGGAAACGGTTCCGTACTCTGGAGCCTTCCCGAATGGAAGAAGCTCAGGGAAGTCGGAAAGGAAATGGGGATGGTGAACGCGGTAGCCTTTGGCCCAAAATCCGATCGCATTGCCCTGGGTGGTAAAAACGGGGAGTTCGTACTTTACAGAGCCATGGACGGCAAGCGTTTGCTTGAGGGAAATTCGACCAATCAAACTGCGGTAACGGCGCTTGCTTTCTCGGGTGGAGCGACAACAAACTTGGCCGTGGCTCGCGAAAGCAAAGTGATCGAGGCTTGGGCGATACCCTCGGAGGATTCCACGGGATGGAAACCTTTGCGTGAATTCAAGGGTCATGGTTCCATCATTCGTCACCTGTCTTTCCATCCCCGGGATGGAAACGTTTTCTTTACCGGCTCGGATGATTCAACGGTTCGAGCTTGGAAGTTCAAGGAGGGCACCTTGCTCAATTCCGTGAACGTGGGAACGCCCGTCGAACGGTTTGCGCTTTCTCCCGATGGCACCTGTTTTGCGGTCAGCGGGACCTTGCCGGGGGCAAGCCTGTGGGACTATGCCACGGGTAAGAGGGTCGCTGATCTGAAGGGGAATCCGGATAACGATCTTTCTTCCGAACAAAAGGATCGCGAACTAGCTTTTGCCACGACCGAGCAAACTTATTACAAGGCCGAATTGAAGAAGCGGCACGATGAAAGGAAGAAAGTCGCCGACCGTCAAAAGGCCGTGGAGAAATCTCTCAAGGATGCGGAAGCCAAGCCCATTGCAGATAAGAAAAAGGCTTTTGACAAGGCGCTTGCGGAACGCGATGAGGTGAAACTCAGCTTGGCCAAGAAGGAGGAAAGTCTGCCCGTTTTCGAGAAGAGGGTTCCTCAGGAGGAGGCCGTATCGAAGAAATTGGAAGAGGAACTGAAGAAAAGGACCACTGCGCTTGCCGGACCGGAAAAGACGGAGAAGGCGACCTTGGCCGAAACCATTCGGTTGGAAAGTGAGTTAAAGAAAAAGGAGTCCGTCCTTGCTCCCTTTGCCCCGAAGATCGAACAAAACGGACAAAAGACACAGGCCCTGAAAAAGCAATTGGCCGAAGCGGAGGAGAAGATCAAGCAGGCTGCCGGGATGCCCGAGCAACTCGAGCAGACGAACAAGATCAAGACCGATTTGCTTGCTCAGCTCAAGCCCTTGCAGGAGCAAAAGGTTGTCCTGGAAAAGCAGACCGCCGATTTAGGCAAACAAGTTGCCGATTCGAAAAAGGCTGTGGATCAAGCCAAGGCCAAATCCGCTCTTGCTCAAAAGGAAGCCGACCAATTGAGAAAGGAAAAGAAGGGGACGGAAGATTCGCTCGCTCAGGCAAAGACCAAGTTTACTGAATCCAAGAAGGAACTGGACGAACTCAAGAAAGCGGTCACTGCCGCCAAGGCCGAGCTGAAGAAGAAGGAGGATGCACTGATCAAAGCGGAAAAGGAATACCAGGCCTTGGAGAACCCGCGCGTGCAATTCGTTCGTGATCTTGATCGGGCCAAGGAGGATTTGCTCAAGGCAGACGGCAAGATCAAAGAATACGAAGATCTTAACGTCCGGGCGGATGCAGATTTGAACAAGACGGAAACGGCGAGCAAGCTTGCAAGGGAAGCGGTGACGGAGGATGCCAAGCGCATGTTGGCATCGGTTGTTTTCTCACCGGATGGCAAAGCCGTCGTGACCTTGGACCAGTCCGGGTTGATTAACCTGTGGTCGGTCGGAAATCAGGGAAAGTGGCTCGAATCCCATCAGGTTGAAGGAAAGCCCGTTCGGTTCTTAGGCAAGCTTGGGCAAAACCTTGCTTTTGCGGATCAGCAAGGAGTTTCCTCGTTGATCAACTTGAAAAGGGAATGGGCTTTGGATGGCGTGATCGGGGGCGACCTTGCTCAGACGCCGATCGTCCACCGGGTGAGCGCCTTGGCCTTCAGCCGGGATGGGGAACTTCTCGCAAGTGGGGGTGGGGATCCCAGTCGGACGGGTGAGATCATAGTTTGGGATCCGGTTAAGAAATCGATGCTCAAGCATTTCACGTCCGTTCACAGCGATATGGTCAATTCGGTCGAGTTCTCCCACGATGGAAAGCTTTTGATCTCCGGAGGAGCGGACAAGTTCGCCCGGGTGACGGATCGGGAGACAGGCGAGAAACTTCATGCCTTCGAGGGGCACACCAGCCTGGTCCTGGGGGCCAGCCTGCACGCCAATGGCAGGATTCTGGCAAGCGTAGGCGCGGATGGAGAGATCAAGGTTTGGAATCTGGTTACTGGCGACCGGGTGGGCAAGCAAGGTGGTTATACGAAGGAAATTACCTCGGTGCGCTTTTTGGGACTGACCGATCAGGCTTTGGTCACGACCGGGGACAGGAAGGCGAGAATCGTTCGCGTTCCTTTGGGCAACCCGACCAACGTTCGTGACCTGCCCGGTGTCGTGGACGTCCTTCATTCGGGGAGCGCATCGGTTGGAGGAGGGATGGTCGCGGCAGGTGGAGAATCCGGGGTTTTCCGGGTTTGGAAAGTTTCCGATGGCAAACTCCAGGCAAGCTTCGATCCCCCGGTTAAGGAAGAAGTGGCTCAGCTTGCCGAATAGTATTTTTTGAAAGTTTTCTGTTCTTGTAAATGCCTTTGAATCATTGATTACGTGAAAAAAGTTCTTTTTGGTTTTATTTTCTCTCTCTTGGTTTTCCCCTTTTGCATTTCGGGTGGAGAAGGCGACGACATGCTCGAGGACTACCTCGAGCAACGGACGGTCCAAATTGAAGAATCTTTCCTGGGGCAAGTCGGAAACAAGGATGATTGGAGTAAGCTGAAGGAAACCCATAGGGAGCAGCTCTTCTATATGCTTGGGCTTTCCCCCGACCGACCGCGTACCGACCTGAAGGCCACCGTTACGGGCAAGCTCCAAGGGGATGGATTTATCGTGGAGAAACTTCACTACCAATCCAGCCCCGGGCTTTACGTCACGGGAAACCTGTATCTTCCGGCTGATCGGAAAAAGGACGAGAAATTTCCTGCAATCCTTTACGTTTGTGGGCATGGACGGGTCAAAAAGGACGGAGTCAGTTTTGGGAACAAGGTGCATTACCATCACCATGGGGCCTGGTTTGCCCGGAACGGATACGTTTGCCTAACCCTTGACACCATACAGCTCGGCGAGATCGAGGGTATTCACCATGGGACCTATTCGAAGAACATGTGGTGGTGGGTGTCGAGAGGCTACACTCCGGCCGGGGTGGAGGCCTGGAATGGAATCAGGGGGATCGACTACCTGCAAAGCCGTCCCGAAGTCGACCCCGAAAGAATTGGGGTGACCGGTCGTTCCGGAGGCGGGGCTTACAGTTGGTGGATTGCGGCTCTGGACAAGCGGGTCAAGGCGGCCGTGCCGGTTGCCGGCATCACGAGCATGCGCAATCACGTCGTGGATGGGTGCGTGGAGAGTCATTGCGATTGCATGTATCAGGTGAATTCGAAGCGCTGGGACTTTGCCATGATCTCAAGCCTAGTGGCCCCCCGGGCCCTTCTTATTTCAAATACGGACAAAGACGGGATCTTTCCTCTGGAGGGTGTGCTCGACGTTCATGCGAAGACGAGAAAGCTATACCGTTTGCTGGGAGCGGCGGGGAATCTTGGCCTTCAGATCGCTGAGGGTCCCCACAAGGATACCCAAGATTTGCGCGTCCATGCCTTCTCCTGGTTTAATCGTTTTCTCAAAGATCAAAACCCTCCGCCTCTAATCGATAAGCCTGCGACCAAATATTTCGAGCCTGAGCAGCTCAAGGTTTTTAAAAAAAATCCTGCGGATGAGAAGACTTCGAGCATACACGAGACTTTCGTACCCGTTGCCTCCGCTCCCCCGATTCCGAAAGACCGAGACGCTTGGGGAAAATATCGTGACAAGGTTCGGACGGAACTCGACGAGAACGTTTTGGGGGCTTGGCCAAAGAAAAGCCCGGAGGCAAAGGGAGAAACCTTGGCCGATCTTTCTTCCGGAGGCCTTCGTTTCTCGGTTCACCGGTTCATGTCTCAGGAACCCTGGGAGCTTTCCCTTTATCTCGTGCATCGTGAAGGCTTGGCTAGGGAAGATTTGGATCTGGTAGTGCTGAACGTCTTGGACGCGGACGGATGGAATGATTTCGCGGCCTCCTACGGAAAGCCTTTCGGCAAGGGATTCCCCGATGGAGTTGAATTACCGGATCACGCCGCCAAGGCTTTCGATTCGGAAAGCAAGATGTTCAAAAACCACAAGTGGGCCATGGCATACGTCGTTCCCCGGGGAATTGGGCCGACCGCATGGTCGGGTGATGCCCGTAAACGCAATCAGATCTTACGCAGGTTCTATCTCCTTGGAGAGACTCTGGACAGCATGCGCGCCTACGACGTCGTTCGTTGCGCAGGTACCCTACGTTCGGTCGAAGGCATGAGCAAGGTCCCTCTTTGGATGCAGGCCAATGGACAAATGGCGGCCAACCTTCTCTACGCATCGCTCCATATTCCGGCCGTTACCCGATTGGATCTTCATGACTTGCCCCGATCTCACCGGGAAGGCCCGGCTTACCTGAACGTTCTTCGCGTATTGGATCTTCCCCAAGCGGTTGCGTTGGCAAGTGAGCGTACCCGAGTCGTGCTTTACCAACCGGATGGAAAGTACGATGATTTTCCCTTGCGGGTGGCGGGTGCCCTTGAGTTCGGGCCCAAAGCGGTCACCGTACGCAAGAGTATGTCCGGGGAATGATCAGCCACCTTAGATCAGTCCGGGGATAGGCTTGCCCGAGTGGAGAACTTGAGAGACTTCCGCGGGGATGCCCGCCATCGAACGGATTGCACCCAAGTCGAGCAGGCGGTCCATGATCGTGGCATACAGGTCGGGTACGTGAACGGGTAAATCCTTGGGCTGTTCTCCGTTCTTGTCGGAGGTTCCGATGACTTGTCCCATCTTGAGCCCTCCACCGTAAAGAAGCAAGGGGCTGGATCCAGCCCAATGGTCACGTCCGCCTTTTTTGTTGATGCGGGGACCTCTGCCCATCTCTCCACAGCAAACCAGAAGAACCTTGTCTTGTAGTCCGCGCGCTTCCAAGTCCTGGATAAGAGCGCTCACGGCATGATCGAAGGGTTTACCGACGTAATCCATACCCTCGGTCATGGTGGCGTTGTTGTTGTCGGCATGCATATCCCAGACAAAATTCGTGGTCACGCTTATAAAACCGGATCCCCGCTCGGCCAAGCGCCGGGCGAGCAGGAGGAGTTTCCCCAACGTGTTGACGTGGTCGCGATAGCGCTCGTGGTTGTTCCAGCGCTTGCTGATCTTGGTGACGTCCATTAGCTTCGAGGTGTCGTAACGCTCGATCAGCTTGGGATCTTCTTTGGTCACCTCGAAAGCGTCGGCCACTCCGGCGAGCAAGGTGTCGAAGGCCTGGCCGTGGAAATGATCCAGGCCGGAACCTTCTCCCAAACGGTCAACCGTTTTTTTCCATTGGTCAACTGCTCCGAGCAAATGCCTGCGGTCATTCAGACGGTTCGCTTCCAATCTTATCTTGAGATCCTCCTTGAGACCGCCTTCTCCGCTTGGGGCAAAAGGTTCGTTGGCTGATCCGAGAGGTCCGGTCGCATTGAACTTACCAAGTTTCATAATGGCCGGCATGGCACTGTCTTCGACAGCACGAGGATAAAGAATGACGTTCCGTGGAATTCCCGTTTGAGGATGACTTGTTCCCGCGACGTGGGCGTAGTGAGAACCGACGTGGGCCCCGGATGAGTATTTTGGATCGACCAAGGGGCGGGCGTCATGGCTCCCGCTTTGGGTGGAGAACGAACGGACGATGGAGAATTTGTCATTCAGCTTGGCGAGCTTTTCAAAGGTCGATCCAAAGGTTATTCCGGGCAGGCGGGTAGGGATCTCCCCGGTCATGCTGCGGATTTCCGAGGGGGCGTCCATCTTCGGGTCAAAGGTCTCGAACTGACTGGGACCGCCGTGCATGAAGAGAAAGATGACCGCCCGGTCCTTAACCAGCTTGGGCTTTTGGGAAAGGAGGGTGCGGGCTTCGAGCAAACCAGGCATACAAGCTCCACCCAGAGCTCCAAGACGGAGGAAGCTTCTTCTCCCGATTCTCTGGCAGCTCAAATTCAACATGGTTTACTTATAAGATCTTCTTGTCCGTCTTGTCATGCGGATAGTTTGTTTTTTTACCTATTTTTTTCGAACCCCCCTTTCCTTGTCTTTGCCTTTCGGTTGAAAGGGAAGGAATGATAACTCGGCAAATCCGCCTTTTTGCCTTGGGCTTATCCCGTCTCGGGCATGAAGGTGGGCATAATCACGCCCTTGACGGTCTGCGGTTCACCCAAGGACTGAGCGAAATGGATTTCGCAATTTCTTGCTCCCCACGAATAGGCGGTTTGGACCGCATGAGCGGCGTCGACGGGAAGAAGAAAGACCGGGCAGAGTCCGTGGAAGAAATCGAGTTGAGCGGCTAGCAATGCGGTTGTGATCTCTTCCGACCGGGCAACCCCGGGTCCGATCATGCGGCTCCCCGGGTGGTTGACCGAGGAAAGGAAACCAAGAAGTTTTCCGTCTTCGTCCCGATAAGTTACTGTTTTCCAAATACCGGCCGTATTCTCTATGAAATGAGAAAAATCCTTGGCCCGATCGATCCCGACTAACTCGTGTTCCAGTTCGACCATCTCCGTAACGTCTCCTGGTTCGGCTTCCCGAACGCAATCGTTTTTGGGTAAGTCAAGATTCAGACCGTCCTCCGGGACTTCGAGGTAGAGATCTTGGAAGCTCAGAAACGGGACGAATCCTTTTTTCGTGTAGAGGGAAAAGGAATCGAGGTTATGGGCGCTTGAGACCAAGCGGGGCGGCAATTTTTTTTCCTCCGCGTAGGCAATGATCCAAGAGAGCAAGGAACCTGCGATTCCCTTGCCGAAAAAGTCGGAATGGACGTTCATGATCCCGAGCGAGACATGAGTGGAGCGGGGATGATAAAAGCAAGACCCGGCAATCTTTCCACTTTCCGGGCAGACCGCCAAGAGGCAACATCCCGGATCGAGGGCTTCGTAGACCTCGCAGAAAAGGCGGGCGTCGGAAGTCGGTCCTGTAAAGATCGGGTTTTTCCCGTTCGCGACGTACCAGGAGTTCGTTGACTCGTGGATCAATTTGGCAACGGCGTCCCATTCGTCCATCTTCATCGGACGCAATTCGAAGGTGGGGGCGTGCTGGGTCATGGCTTTCTTTTATCGATTGCCCTGTATCCTATCGAGAAAGGCTTGGCAGGAGAAACCCACGAACATGGCCATGTCCTCGTCCCCCGGGAGAACGATCACGGGGGAAAGATCGGGCGGGCGAATTTTATAGGCCCGCTTGAGGCAGTCTTGCATAGCGGGAACGGCGGCCTTGGCTTTCGAGCCCAAGAGCTCGATGGTTCGCGCGGCATGGGTCACCACAATCAGGTTCTTGTGTTTGAGTTCCTTGATCAAAATGGGCAATGCAGGAGTAATCTCGCCTCTGAGAGCCAGGGCATTGGCCGCTTCGATTCGGACGGAAGGGGAGGTGTCTTGGAGGGCTTTGCGGAGGGCATGGTCACCCTTCTCGCTGAGTTTTCCCTTGTGGGCGGCGAAGCCAACGGCTCCCCAATAACGGACGAGCTCGTTTGGGGATTGAAGATTGGCGAGTAGTGTTTTCTGGCTTGCGGATCCGACCCCGGAAGCCGCCTTGCGGACGGGTTTCAGATCGATCTTGCCTGACTTTCCGATCTCCCAGCCCGAGCTACCCTCGAAAGTTTTCCAAGCCTCGTACTCGGGAAGGTAGCCAAGGTCATGGGTCTTGACCGCGTGCCGGACATGCTCCTTGCGCAGTCGGGACAAAATCTCCTTGTGCCCGGCCGACTTGGCCAAGTTTTTGAGGTTTTGCGGATCCTTCCGGCAATCATAGAGTTCTTCTACGGGACGAGAAGGACCGGCGAAATGCCATTGGGGTGCGGTCATGTTCTTGGGGTTGGCAAGCCGGTAGAACTCATGCCTGATTTCCCCCAAGTCGGGCCAAGCCGTGGGCTGGTTGTATCCGATGTGAGGCATGAAGTTGCGTATGTACAGAAAGTCCTTGTCCCGGACCGATCGGGCAAGATCACGCGCTTCGTCCACTCGGTCGCGATGACCGTAGACGTATTTTCGGGGCTTCGTGTTCTTGGGGCCGAGAAAAGGGTTACCCTGCATATATTTCGGGATGACCGTTTCCGTCAGGCTGAGCACGGTGGGAGCGAAGTCCACGAAGGCGACCAAGCGGTCGATTGACTTTCCCTTGTCCGCCGGGGCGTATTTTTTCCATTTTTCAGGGAAACGGATCATCAAGGGAACATGCATTCCACTGTCCAAGAGGGCTCGCTTGTGCCTGGGCATACCTGATCCGTGGTCGGAGTAAAAGAAAACGATTGTGTTTTCGGCCAAGCCGTCCGCCTCAAGTTGCTTGAGGATGTTTCCGACCTCCTTGTCCATTGCAGTCACGCAGTCGTGAAACCGGGCGAGGGTCTTGCGAACGATGGGCGTGTCGGGATAGTAGGGGGGGAGGGTTATTTTGGC
>TARA_B100001057_G_scaffold423639_1_pt1 | contig 18468 bp, 21 predicted proteins | sample TARA_B100001057 | Tara Oceans TARA_B100001057 (sample SAMEA2621839) | marine metagenome | biome: marine biome (ENVO:00000447); feature: surface water layer (ENVO:00002042); material: "saline water (ENVO:00002010), including plankton (ENVO:xxxxxxxx)" | depth 5 m
TAAGGCATTAATAGTTAGGTCTCGTCTTAGAACATCTTTATCAATTGTAGAAAAGTTAACAGCATCTGGTCTTCTGCCTTTACCAATATCTTCTCTAAAAGTAGCAATCTCCATACCCTCTTTAAATGAAGGAGTTTTAGCAATTACAACTCCGAATTGAGTTCCTACCTCACCGATAGTATCAATACCACCAGATTTAAGTATTTTTACAACTTCATCTGGTTTAGCATCAGTAGCTAAATCAAAGTCTTTTGGTTTGAGACCTAACATTGCATCCCTAACCGCACCACCAACTACATAAAGTTCTCTCTTATTCTTCTTAAAGAGTTTATGTAAATCTTTGACATCACGAGGTAATGCAAGCTTCAGTCTTTGTTGTGCTTCTAAAAGCATGTTGAAATGTATGTACGACTTTATCATATTATATTTATCACAGTACTAATATAATCAATTTTTATGACACTAGAAAGAAAAATGGCAATTATTTTGCAAATAAGTACAATTATTTTGGAACAAACTAAAAGTTACGACTATAATACCTCACATTAAGAAAGAAATGAACGATTATTCGTTAACAACTACAAAGATATTAAGAAAAACCTCCGACTCTATGGAGGCTTCCGCTAGCTCTGACCATACTAGAATAGACTAGCATTATTAAATAATTAAATTAACCTAAATTTTAACAAATGAGAAATTTTATTTTAACAATGGCACTAGCTGTATTTACAGTATTCAGTGCAACAGCGCAAAACGCTAAAGGCGACTGGTACGTTGGTACTGGCGATATTGACAATGTGGCATGGACGGAATGGTCTATCTCACCAACAATAGGGTATGCTTTTTCTGATGATTATATGATCGGGATGAGTGTTGCTCAAGCAGATTCGACTGAGGACATGGTCTTCAGTCTTAACGGAAGATACTTTTACAAAGGTTTCTTCGGTTACGCAGCTATGGATGATTTTGATTTCGATCAAATGCATTTAGGCGTAGGTAAAATGTTTACTTTTAAAAACGACATGATTTTTGTTGACCCAAAGATTGTATACGACTTAGGAGCAGAAACAACTAACCTAACACTAGGGTTTGGCTTAAAATTCTAAGCTAAACACTATATAAAAGATAAGCCCAAGATTCTAGGACCTTGGGCTTTTTTTATGAAACAACTAGCCATCAACCAATATAATAATCAAACAAAAATATATTCTTTATGAAACTACAAATTGATCGAATAGACCAGCACGCTTTAACTGGTTTTATTAACAGGGTAAAGTTGATTGACTCTTTTGTCTATATGAAAATTCAAAATGGACAGATTCATTCAGCAGTTTATTTACCACAGAGAGACGCAGTAAAATCACACTCTATTGCATGTGACCAGATCTTTCAAATTAGCGAATGGCCTGACACAGACTTAGAGATGAAAGTTGCCTTCTTTGAAGGAGCTAAAGTAATTGAAGCTATCAAACATTTTGAAGCAGATGCTATTAAAGGTGAAATTGAATTTATCGAGCAAGAAGGTGAGTTAATTGCTTCTTCTTTGAGAATGTTCAACGATGAGTTAGAGATTACTCTATCTTGTTCAGAGCCTTCATTAGGTTTTAAAGACCTAACGGTAGATCAGCAAGCAGCTATCTTTGCAACTGACAGTACACAATTCAGCTTTAATATCGACACACATACTATTAATAAAGTTAAGAACCTATTTGGTCTTGACAAAGATGAAACATTTAGCGTTCAAGCGAATGGCAAAGGTGTTAGTGTAAATGGTAAATCATTCAACGCGATAATCAATCCAGAATCAAATGGACAGGGTGAAGTAACAGTTTACAAAAAGTACTTAAACCTATTAGACAGAGAAGAGCAAACAGTACACGTTGCAGACTCTAAAATTGTTTTCCAATCAACAGAATCAAATACATTACTAACAGTATCTACTTGCCAAACGGCTTAATATGAACGTAACGAAACTCTCTGAGAAACCTATCGATCAACTTAGTAGAGAAGAGGCGGAGCTGCTTGTAGACCACTACAAGCAGTTATCTGCTAAATATACGGCTTATGAACAAGCAGTAAAATTAACTCTTAACTCTATCTACGGTGCATTCGGTAACAAATGGTTTCACTTCTTTAATATCAATATCGCTGAGTCGATAACTAAACAGGGTAAGAATGCTATTCTCTACTCTGAATCTATATTGAATAAGTATTGTCAAGAGTTTTGGCATAAAGACACTAAGGTGCACGAGCAGTTCGACTTAACAGTAAAAGGTAAAGTTGAAAAGCCTGCAGTAATCTATATTGACACTGACTCATGTTACGTACAGTTTCAAGATCTATATGAGACTATCGTTTGGAACGATGAGTCTAAAGCTCTACCTATCGATGAGTTTATTCTAGCATTCTATGCATTTAGACTTAAGGATTACATCACGGCATGTATGAAGAAATATGCAGACTCTAGAAACACAGACAACTTCTTATTCTTTGAATTAGAATCTCTAGCATATAATGGTATTTGGATGTCTAAAAAGAAGTATATTCAAAACATTGCATGGGATGACAAACTAGAAGTTACTGATAGACACAAGTCTTTAAAGAAAGTAAAAACAATTGGCTTTGATACTATTCAATCTTCAACACCAAAATTCGCCCGCGAAAAACTGGTAGAAGCTCTTAGAATTTTATTTAAGTCACAAAAAACTCCCGGTGCTGAAGAACTACAACAATTAGTAATCTTCATGAAGAACGCTAAGAAAGAATTTCAACTAGCAGACGTCGATGACATTGCATTCAATAGAAGAACTAACAACATTGAGAAGTATATTGTCGACGATCAAATTGAGTTTCAAGTAGGACTAAAATGTCCAGCTAATGTAAAAGCAGCAGGGTATTACAATTATATTCTTAATCAAAATAAAAAGTTTAAGAATAAGTATAAAGTAATCGGTAACGGTGAGAAACTAAAAATCTATAACTGTAAGACTCCAATCTCTGAGGTATATGCCTATTTACCAGGTGAACATCCTTACGAAATTGCTCCCAAAGTAGATTTCGACACACAATTTGAAAAATGTATGATTGACCCACTGAATAGAGTATTAACAGCAATCGGTCTTCAGACATTAGATACTAATTTGATTTACGCATCAGCATTATTTTAAAATATGACAATACAAGAAATTAAAAAGTTAGTAGAGAAGTACCCTAATGATATGGAATTAGGTCAAGAAGTAAGAGCACTCTACTGGACAACTAGAAAACAAACAACATCTAATCAGCTTGATCTATTTGAAGATGAAGAAGATCAAAGAGATGATGCAGTGTTAGGCTATGACTAATATAGACAAAAGACCATGGGGCGAGTACGAGGTACTGCTCGATGAAAATAACGTAAAAGTTAAAAAGATTACAGTCCAACCAGGCGGTAGACTTTCATATCAGTATCATAATAAAAGATCTGAAGTTTGGACTATTATTGAGGGTACTGGTGTACTTACCAGAGACGGTGCAACAGAAATTATTTCACCAGGTAATATATTAACTATCCCACAGGGATGTAAACATAGACTTGAGAACACAGGTTCTCAAGTTATCACTTTTATTGAAGTACAAATGGGAAGCTACTTCGGTGAAGATGATATAATTAGAATAGAAGACGACTATGGAAGGAAAGATTAACATAGAAGACCTGCCTTTAGAACAACAAGAGTACGTGAAAGAATATCAAAGAATTCTACACGGACTTGCAGATGTTCAAGACAGTATTAAAGCTCTAGAAGAAAGAGCTAGAGGATTAACAGAAGAATTAAACACATTAAGGGCCAAAGAGAAGGCTGAGTTCGGTGATGATAATGTTCTCTAAACAAATCATATAATCACCATATAACTAAATAAAATAATAAGACATGGCTAAAAAGAACGCATTTAGTTTTGACGACATAAATAAAGAGCTAAAGGAAATTAATCCATTAGGTTCTGTTATGGAGCATTCAACATTTAGTGAAGTTACAGAATGGATTGACACGGGTAACTATCACTTAAACGCATGTGTCAGTGGTTCACTTTTTAAAGGGTGGCCTAACAACAGATCTTGTTCAATTGCAGGACCATCTGGTACTGGTAAAACATTCTTAATCCTAAACTCTATTGCAAGAGCAATTGAAATGGATTACAATGTTATTTTCTATGATTCAGAAGCTGCAGTAGACAGAGAGTTAATGAAGAAGTTTGGTATTGATACTGAGAAAGTAAATTACCAACCATGTAATACAGTACAAGAATTTAGAACATCAGTTACTTCAATTACTTCTAAAATGCAAGAGGTAAAAAGAAAAGGTGGAGAACTACCTAAGATTATGATTATCTTAGATTCTGCTGGTAACCTAGCAACAATGAAAGAGATTGAAGATGCTAAGTCTGGTTCTGAGAAATCAGATATGACTAGATCTAAAGTTCTTAAATCTATCTTTAGAATTATTATGACACCGCTTGCGGATCTTAAGATCCCATTCCTGTTTACTAACCATACATATCAAACACAGTCATTTATTTCCCAGACTGTAGCAGGTGGTGGTACTGGACCAGAATATGCAGCATCAATTGTTTTATTCTTAGGTAAAGCTCAACTAAAAGAAGGTGGTGAAAAGACTGGTATTGTTGTGACAGCTAAACCAAATAAAAACAGATTTGCAAAACCACATCCAATTAAATTCCACTTACACTTTACAGAAGGTATGAACAGATATGTTGGCTTAGAACAATATATTGATTGGGAAGACATCGGTATTGCAAGAGGTGTTGTTGAAAAGAATGGTACAAAGACTCCTAAAGCAACAGCAAGAGGCTGGATCTGTAAACACCTAGATGAAACTATACCTAACTCAGAGTTTTTTACTGAGAAAGTCTTTACCGAAGAAGTACTTCAGAAGATTGAAAAAAGAATTCAGCACCTTTTCAACTATAATACTGAAGCTAGAGAACTCGATATAGACGAACTACTGGAAGAGACTTATGAGGCTGAGTAAAGATAAACTGCCGATCAAGTATATCCTAGGGATAGAAAAAGATCTACCAGATTATCCTACCGCTCTCGATGTTTTACAAGCTGAAGTAAAACTATGTAATCGTAATCCAGATCGATACAAAGGTAGCTTTACCTACCACGCATTGAAAACTTACAGGTTTCCAGACTCAGATCACGCAAAGATCTTAGAGTCTGCAAAGGAACTAGTTACTATGGGTTTATGCGAACAAACAAATAAAGAGCCTGGTAAAGAGGCTTTTAAAATTTTAATAAACCCATTTGAATGATAGCAGTATTTGACAATTTTATACAAGACGAAAATCTACTAAAAGAAATAAACAGTAATTACGATACAATCTTTAAAGAACCTGGAGTCTATAAGTATTATGATGGTTGGTGGAATACTCCAGCTAAGAATACAACACAACGTATAATAGAATATGCATGGGGAAGCGCATGTCCTATTAGCCAGAGTTTTAATATCGACGGCTTTGAGTATTGGACTGGTCTGCAATCAGCATCTGACGTTAAAGATGGCTGGGCAGATGACCTAAAGCAACACTACGATAAAGATGAAGCTTTCTGGAAAGAAACTGGTGAGATAGTAACTCCTATTATCGGTAGTGTATATTATCCACCTGGACAGAGATTCGATGGAGGTGACTTAGCGGTTTACACAGACGGTATAGAATCAACCCCAGAGATAGTGAAAGCAAAACCTAATAGATTTATTATCTTTAGGGCTGGGCAAGACATACACACAGTGAAACAAGTTACACGAGGTATTAGACATGCTATCGCAATCAACTTATGGGAAGATGCACCTTATTCTAAACAAAAAGGTATTTTAACCATAGAATAATTAAAAACAATATGCAGTTCGGACAAGACTTTGAAAAGATATTCTTTAGGCTCTCATTAGAAAAGCCAAAATACTTACAGGCAATCAAGTATAACTTCTACACGTCAGAAGAAATTGATGCGTTAAGTTTTTTAGCTAATAAGTTCTATTCTAAATTTAATGAGACTCCTACGATGGAGAATCTAAAACTATTAGTTCAAAGACATCCAAAGTCTAGAGAAAGAGTAACAGATGAAATCATTGATATTGTCTTTGATGTAGATCTGAATAAGTATGATGAAGAATGGTTGACTAATACTGCAGAAGCTTGGATTAAATGGAGAACATTCAATACGTCTCTAACAGATACAATTGAGTTTATTAAAACTACAGACGTTAATCCAGAAAATGTTGAGTCTATAGTTACGAAAGTAAAGGGCTTAATTAATGATAGAAATAATTTAACATTCAATTCAGATCTTGGTCTAGACTTCTTTAACTTTGATTCTCACGACCAGAAAGAAGCTGAGAAAGTTAGTACAGGTTACAACTTCTTAGACAGGATGTTAGGTGGCGGTTATGATAAAGGTGGTAATCTAGTTGTTTATGCTGGTGAGCAGAACATTGGTAAATCAATTTATCTAGCTAATGATGCAGCTAACTTTGTAAAGATGGGTACAAACACTGTAGTTATCACTGCAGAGATGGCAGCACATAAATTCGTAAAAAGAATTGGTTCTAATCTTCTTAATATTAAAATTAACGAATATCCAGAGAAGGCTAAAAATAGAGACCATATTAAAAGAAGGTTAGAAACGGTTGGAGATGGTTTCACTCCACCAGGACAACTTTATGTAAAACAATTCCCAACATCCCAAGCTACAGTCTTAGATATTGAAGCTTACGTTGCACAAATTGAAGAAGAGTTACAGATTAAAGTAGGAGCAGTCGTAATTGACTATATTAATATCCTAGCTAATTATCGTAACCAAAATACGGAGAATACATATATGAAGATCAAGCAAATTGCAGAAGACCTTCGTGCTATGGGTATTCGTAATAATTGGTTGATTGTTACAGCAACTCAAATAAACAGAAACGGCTATAATTCTTCAGATATTTCCATGTCAGACGTTGCAGAATCTGCAGGTCTATCACATACCGCTGACGTAATGCTTGGTATTATCCAAGATGACTTAATGCGCGCCAATGCAGAGTATTGGTTAAAAGTACTTAAGATCAGAGATGGTGAGGGTAAAGGTAATAAATGTAAATTAAATGTCGACTACAACTTTATGAGACTAGTGGAAACGGACGATATTAGTAATTCAAGTATCCACGGCATTTAAAAATAAAACAAAAAAGTATGGCAAATGATAAAATCTTTAATAACAGTTTTGACACACCTGAATTTGAACTAGGTACTATTAGTTTTGATTTAGACCCTTCATTGAGAGAGGAATTAGATGCAGAGGAGAAGATTCATTACGATATGATAGCTCGTAAAATTCATGAGTTAATTACAGTATCCAGATTCAAAGTATTTAATGAAGTAGATGATTTAGGTAGATGTAATAAACTAAGAAAAACAGACATCAATGAAGTCTATGGTTATATTGTAGATGAAATTGGTAAAAGTTGGTCAAGAATAGATTTATTTAGTGAAATGTGTATCTATTTTGACATTAAGCCAGCAAAATTTTATAGCTCACTTTCTAATGTATATAAGGAAGACCTAATCCAAGAGCTAGACGCAAAAACAGGTATTTTAGAAAAGAAGAACATTAAACGATTATTTTAGATGATAGAACCTAAAGTTATCAAACAAGGCGCAAACAGAGTTTGGGTACTTGGGGACTTACATTTTGGTGTAAGAGCGAACTCGGTAGAGTGGCTAGATATACAGAAAGATTTCTTTGAGAGAATGTTTATTCCTACTTTAAAGAAACACATCCAACCAGGCGATGTGTTAGTTCAAGTAGGTGACACGTTCGATAACAGGCAATCTATTAACATTAAAGTTCTTAACTATGCAGTTGACCTATTCGAAAGATTAGGTCAAATACTGCCATGTTACGTAATCTGTGGTAACCATGATATTTGGGCAAAGAAGTCAAATGACATTTCATCTATCGACAGTTTAAAATGGATCCCGAATGTTCAGGTCTACAAAGAACCTAAGTTACTAAAATGGAATAAAAGAAATATATTACTAATGCCGTGGAGAAGAGATGCAGAACATGAAGCAGAGACTCTAGCAGAATACCCACAGGCAGATATTGTATTTTGTCACTCAGAAGTTAGAGGTATTTACTTAAATTCAAAAGTAAAGAATGAACATGGAACTGAGACTAATATCTATGACAAATATACAAGAGTTTATTCTGGTCACATTCACTTTAGACAAGAAAAGAATAAACTACTAATGGTAGGTGTGCCATATCAACTTACCAGATCAGACAGAGATAATCCGAAAGGTTTCGACCTAGTTAATCTAGAAAACATGGAAGAGACTTTCTTTGAGAATCATATCTCCCCTAAATTCTTAAGGTATAATATAAAGGCACTTTATGATATGCCACTTGGACAATTTAAAGAACAAATAGATAATAACTTCGTAGATTTATTTGTACCTTCACAAATTGCAACAACCAACGCACTATCCCAACTAGTAAATGAGATACAACATATTTCAAGAAAGTTAGAGCCAAACATCTATGAGGAAGACTCATATATCGATAAAGATTTCTATGACATAAATGAAATTGAGGAAATGTATAAGAACTATAATATCCTTAATTTATGTAATATGTATGTAGACGGAATGAAACATGATGGTGAATTGTCTCTAAAACTAAAAGGGAAGTTAAAACAGTTGTATACCCAATGTGCATATAACTATGATACCGATAAATAATGAGGATAGACTATATTGAATTCAAAAACTTTGCATCCTACGGAAACCAAAAGCAGAGAATAGATTTTGTAAAAGAAGGTTCAGAGTTATTTCTAACACTAGGTAAAAACGGTGACGGAAAGACTACAATTGCAAATGCAATTATCTATGCACTCTACGGAAAAGTAGAAGGTGTTAAATTAGCAGACCTACCTAATCGTATTAATAAAGACCTTCATGTAAAAATAGGACTACAATGTGGTACTATGTTTATCGAAATAGAAAGAGGTATATCACCAAATAAATTTAGTGTTCTAATTAATGGTGTTGAGTTTGATAAAGCTGGTAAGAAATCTGTACAAGAGTATTTAGAAGACGAAGTATTCGGTATTCCATACCATGTATTTAAGAATATAATTATTCTATCAGTAAATGATTTTAAATCATTTCTAACCATGTCTAACCAAGACAAGAAACAGATTATCGACAGAATGTTTGGTTTCTCTATTCTTAATGATATGCAGAGACAAATCAAAGATGAGAGACGTGATATTAAATTTGATATAGATTCTTATGACGCTGAGTTAAATCAAATCATGGACTCAATTCGTTCTGTTAGAGGTAAATTAAATACTCTAATCGAAGAGTCTAATACAGCTAATAAATCTAAGATACAAGAATTAAAAGACCAACTAGTTACTCTACATGAGACTGTATTAGATATGGATGCTAATCGTAAGAAAGAAGAATCTGCGATGAATAAGTTCAATAAAGAGTACAATGAAAAGAGAACTGAAGCTGGAGATATTAAAAGAGAACTTGATTATCTAAATAAGAAGTTAAAGCTATATGAAAGCGGTCACTGTCCAACATGTGAAACCAAATTAACTTCCGACTGGCACGTACAACAAAAAGATCAATTTAGTGAAAAGATTAAAGAAGATACAGAGACTATTAAGTCGATTAAGCTTGAAATGGATAGTCTTCAAACTAAGGCTAATGACGCATCGACAGCAAAACAGGCGATAGAAGGTCAGATTAGAGATAATAAATTTACAATGAAGCAACTTAAAGATGAGTTGTTAAAAATTAAAGACACTCCGCAAGGATCTGACTTTGACCACCTAAGAAATCTAATTACAGAGTTTGAAGAGAAAGAGGCTAATAAATCTGCAAGTAAAGACCAGCTAAATGGTGACTATAACTTTATGGAAATAGTAGAGCAGATCTTAGGTGAAGATGGTGTAAAGAACTTAGCAGTTAAAACTATTCTACCAGGTCTTAATACTAATATAGCTGCCATGGCACAAACGATGCACTTGCAATTCCATATTAGATTTGATGAGAAGTTTAATTGTATTATTAATCACTTAGGTGAAGACATTAATCCACTGACACTCTCAACTGGAGAGCGTAAGAAAGCAGACTTTATTGTTATTGTAGCTATTATTAAAATCTTAAAACTAAGATTCCCACAACTAAACTTATTGTTCTTAGATGAGTTATTATCTTCTGTAGACCATGACGGAGTCTACAACATTCTGAAGATTTTAAACCAAGTTATCAAAGAACATAAGATAAATACTTTTGTAATTAATCACTCTGTATTACCACATGAGATATTTGACAAGAAGATCCAAATATATAGAGAAAATGGATTTTCTAAATTTACTATCGAAAGTATTGATTAATACAGATATATAATAAAACGAAAAAGATTAAAATTTAACTATGGCAGTATCAAAAAGAACATTCGGTGTAACCTATTCAGGTAGCACGAACGATTCAATATTCCAATTTAGTACATCAAAGGGAAGATTACATGCAGCAAACGCAGTAAATGTAGTTCACCCAAACACTTACTCTAACGTACAATGGGTAATGGGTCCATCAGAAGCTACAGGAAGTATTGTAGCTTACGCAAAATTTAACGCAGAAGGTAATCCTGTTGTAGTTACTACAATTGGTGACCAAGGTAGTGATGGTACTCCAGGCCCTGACATTCCTGAGAATCACGCATACATTGGCTTTAAGAGAGTTTCTAATGATGAAGAATTCGTTGCAGCTATTATTTCAATAGCAGCAGCACAAGGTAATCCCCAAGATTTTACAGGATCTGTACCTACAACATCTTCTACTGCTGCAGAAGCTAAGACTTTCGCAGATGCAGATTTACCTTACTGGACAAGTTACGCTGTTTCAGCTGGATCTCCAAACCCAGGCCCCGGAGAAACTTATTCATGGTATAATGTTACAGAATGTGGCGGCTCAGAGCAATATTTAATGAGAGCTCCGGGAGGTGGCATATCACTTATAGTCGGAGAAGGATATAATCTAGCGGCAGTAATTATTGATGAAGGCGCTGCTCCAGGTAATCACATTGTGATTGCATCTGAAGCAGAAGCAGCTGCTGGCTACTTCGCGATTGGTTCTAATCCTCCACTGTTAACCTGTACAGCATAAGACTACAATTCAATTGAATTCAAAAAGAATGGCCAATAGAGATATTGGCCATTTTTGTTACAGATAAAGGCTGATATATAACCTATGGCAACATACAATTTAAAATTTAACAAAGACGACTCTGTCATTAGACATGTTATTGTCGGACTTCTAGCAGACTTAAATAACAAAATGAGCTTTCATCGTCAGATTAGTAACGACGAGAGAGTAGAGGTAGATATACCCTTCTTTTATGCTGTTGGCGGTGATGAGAATTTTATGAAAGATAATTTTCTATTCTCAAACGTAAATGGTCTAACATGTGACCCAGACGGAGAGTTTGCAGATGGTAACTATGATAAAGTACCAAGAGGTATTGTAAACCTAACGTCGTTCAATGTCGATCCATCTAAGCTAGTTAATAAGAGAAACTTAGGTCAATACTCGATGTTAAATGAACAAGGTCTAATGGAAGGTTTTGTTGCCGAATTTGAGATGGTTCCTGTAGTAATAGGCGTAGACGTAGAAATTTTAGTATCAAGTCAATTAGACTTATTTAAAGTTACTGAAGCTATTGTAAAGAAAATGTACAAGGCTAATTTCTATCACGTAGATGCTGGTCACCTAGAAGAAGGCACATATAGAATATCATCTGAATATATGATGCCAGATGACTATACACAAGAAAGACCTGTAGAATATAGCTTTGATGATAAACAAAATCATAAAGTAACATTTACTCTAGAGATTAACTCATTCGTACCTTCATTTGACTTTGAAGAAGATACTTATAGAAAATTCACTAGAACTAGTTATGCCAATGCTACATGTGGTGACTATGGAGATCCAAATGGTTTCCTAGATCCTAACATGACTCCTAATGTATATTATGATAGCTATGAACCAGCTAAATGGGAAGCAAATGGCACTGAGTGGATAAAGACAGAATTAGGTAAAGACTGCTCTCACCCAGATGTTATTAATACTTTAGGTCAGAAACAGAGTACTGAAACTCAAATTAAGAGAATTAGTAGAAGAAGAAAACAGTCTAATAGAATGTTCACAATTGGTAACTCAGATCTAGTTAATTCTGCCAACACAGAACAACAACAATCGCTGCTTGGAGACAACTACAGAGTCAATGCCAAGAGGTTCCCGTGGGGAGATAACATTGAAGAATAATTTGACTGATATATAGTATAAGAAAACATAAATAATTTGAAATGACAAATTCAATAAACAAAGAAGTAGTATCACCCATTTTAGAGCAAGGACACGGTTATTTGTTCCATGCCGCAGGTGCCAACTTCAAAGTAACAGGTAGTCACATAGAGCAAGTTGCAGAAACTAATGATGTATTCGGTACACTAGTTGCAGCTAATAAAGCTTTTGAAATCACTAACGAAGGTATTTCATTCTTATATGACTACAACAACAAACAAATACTTTCTAAAGTTGAAGAAGGTGCAGTTGAAGCTTTCGATAACTTAAATACTTTAACAGAGAAAGAGTCTTTCTTACAAGGCCAAGCTAAAGAATTAAGATTATCTGGTTTAAAAGGCCCTGCATTAACTGAGGTCACTAAGGAATTAGTTTCAACTCAAGCTGCAATCGAAGAGTCTAAGGCTTCATCTATTGCTATTAACTTTAGATATGTAAAAGAATCAAACGCATTTTTTGCTGGTAATATAGAAGTAACACTAGGTAGCGAAGAGTCTTTGGCTGAAAGATTTTTCAATATAGGTTACATTAAGTACCAAGACAAAACTCTCTTGGAGATGTTCCAAACTGCAGCCAAAAACTTTGAAGCATTTAAAGTATTAGACTTCTTAACTGAGTCTAAGTCCGGTGGAGTTACAGTTCTTTCAATGAGAGCAGAGAAAAATGTATATGTATATAGACTAAACGAAGGTACTAAGATTGCTAAATTCAAGAAGATGTTAGCAGACGCTGCAATTGAATTTGTAGCAGAAGAAACTGGTGCCGATGTAACAGAGCAATTCTCTGACTTATTAGAAACTGCGTCAAGAGTGACGGAAATGAGAAACGAGAAGATTGCACTATATAAAGAAATGTTATCTTTCTTATTCGACCAAAGAGGTAAATTAGCAGAAGCAGATAGAAATCTACCAGATATTAAAGCTGCTGATAATTTAATCGAAACTGAAATCGTTAAGATTCAAGAAGATTTAAACGAATTAGAAGATAAACTAAACATTGAAGATGGTTATGTAAATGCTTCACTAAAATCAGAAGTTGATGGTTTACCAGAAGATGCTCAAATTAAAGTTGACGCTGTCGAATTTAACCAAGCAGGTAAGAATGACATTCTGACAATTTTCTTTGAAGATAGACCATTCAGAGTAGAGAAGTACAAGATTAACATCTCACAGGAAGACAACGTATAATCAATACGTTTACCTTATTATTTAAAGAAAAGCTCATTTCGAAACAAATGGGCTTTTTTTCATATAATTGATAATCAATTAGAACTAAACGTGCCAAGAAAAAAGAATTACTTAAATAATCGAGACTTATACGATCAGATTGTATTGTCTAAAGAGCAGGATAAACTAACACCTGACGCAGAAAAGATGCTAATACTACTCTCTGAAAGAGCGATTAGAAAATTAGTATATCTGAATGCTGATGATAGAAATGACTGCTTACAGTTTGCGATATTAGACTTATTAAAGTACTGGAGGAATTTTAACCCTAAGTATACTAACGCATTTGCCTACTTTACAGAGATAGCAAAACGTGGTTATGCTAAAGGTTGGAACAAAATTCACCCAACGAAATATAAGAACACAATGTCAATGGATAGAATCAACACTAAGAATGGTGACGGTGAGTCCGGTATGTTTAACATCTAATGTCGATAAAGAACTTAAAACCAACTGGAAACTCAGGGTTTGTACAAGGATATTTTACACCAGAAAACCCTGACAGATATATCGGCCCAACGCCGATCATTTATCGTTCCTCTTGGGAAAGAAAGTTTTGTATTATGTGCGATACTAAAGATAACGTATTAAAATGGTCAAGTGAACCTGTTGCTATTAAGTACAGGTCAACGATGGATAAAAAAGAACACACTTATTATCCGGACTTCTATATGAAAACTAAGGGCGAAGAAGGCCCGGTAGAGTGGCTAGTAGAGATTAAACCAGAAGCACAGATTAAAAAACCTAGACCACCTCTTAAGAAATCACAGAAAGCACTTAAGTCCTATAAATTTTTAGCAGAACAATATATTAAGAATAGAGACAAGTATGCCTATGCTAATGCTTGGTGTGAAAATAGAGGCTGGAGGTTTATTGTCCTAACAGAAAAGACTCTTAAATAATGGGTAAAGTAAGAAAGGACATAAGATTATTAAGTAAAGAAGCTGGCGGAAAGCTAAGAGCGAGAAAGGATGCTGAGGCTTGGTTTGAATCTAGTAAGAAAGCTATTAGAGAGAAAGCAGTTAGCTCGGATGGTAGACCATTCGTACCAGGTAAGATTTATGTGTTTAGATACAATAATCCAGTTTCTGCTTATTGGTGGGATAGTAATCCAGTAGTATTGGCTTTAGATCCACCAAACGCACCAGGTAACGATATGGGTATTAATCTAAATATGTTGCCTGTCGCAGTAAAAGAAGATCTGTTAGACTTTATATATGAACAATATGAGCAGTATATAAATGGACAGACTAGGGGAAGTAAGCTAGAGAATGCAAAAGCACAGGCAGGTTTACCATCATTTAGTTATGATGGTGCAAAGGCATTTCTACAGCGCTATGGTTTTGATTTCGCCATAAGACAATATAAAAGAAATCGCAAAGGTAATCAGGTGATAGTCTCGTATGAGAACTGGGCAAAGATAGTACTCTGTGACTTTATCGAGCTAAACGGCTCGTCAATTGGTAAGATCAGAGCAATGTTCAGAAACCACCTAAATAAATGAGATATATAAAACAGAAATAATAATACATTATGGCAGGTTTTACTGACAAAAGAAACGGACCTTTAAGTTCAAATAGCAGACCATTTAGTCTCTCCAATGCATTGAAGACACTAAGTTCTTTTGGTATGCGTTATGATGATATGGTCTTAAGACAATCACAAGCAATTGGTCCAATGGAAGACCAGTTCGGCTATAACCAAGTAAATGGTATTAATCCATTTGGTTTAGATAACGATGACATCTATGGTGCATTTGCTGCACTATCGATGACAGATATTAATATGAAGAAGAACGTACCGTTCTTCGATATTGATTATCCTGGAAAGAGAGATGAATTAAGAAGATTTTCACTCAATGATGAAGTAGAAGATATTCTAGATATTCTTTGCGACGAAGCTGTTGTATATGATGAGAAGAATTTCTTCGCACAACCATCTATTATGGGTCTTGATGTCTCTGATTCAGTTAATAAAGACCTTAACAAATACTTTAGACAGATCTATCACTATTTTGGTTTCAACGGTGAGCAATCAGCGTGGTACTTCTTTAGAAAATTCTTAGTTGATGGTTATCTAGCATTTGAGATTATCTACTCACCTGACCAAAAAGAAATTATAGGTTTTAAAGAGTTAGACCCAATTACTCTAATGCCTGGTTTTAACAAAGACGACGGTAAGAAAGTCTGGATACAATATAAAGACGAACCTACAAAGGAGAGAATACTATATGATTCTCAGATTATTTACATTTCATATTCTTCCCTTTCAACTGCTTCAAGAGTTAGTTATGTTGAGAGACTAGTAAGATCTTTTAACTTACTAAGAATTATGGAACATACCAGAGTGGTATGGGCAGTAACCAACGCTTCATTCAGAATGAAGTTTATTATTCCTGTTGGTGGTAAATCTAAAACAAGAGCAAAACAATCGTTAGCTCAACTGATGAATAACTATAAAGAAGTCGTTGACTTTGACTTCGAGTCTGGTTCATTAACTACAGACGGTAAACCAATGTTACAATTCTCTAAAGAATACTGGTTACCTTCTAAAGACGGTGAGCAACCAGAGATTGAAACTCTTGGTGGCGAAGGACCAGATCTATCAGATACAGAAGCACTTAAGTACTTCTCTGATAAATTAAAAGAGGTTTCGAAAATTCCTTACAACAGATTCTTATATGAAGATGACGGTGGTGACTTTGCATTAGCAGGTGACGGTATGGTAAGAGATGAGATTAAGTTTGGTAAATTTATCAAGCGTCTAAGATCAGTCTTCCAAGAGATACTAGTAAAACCACTTTATATTCAAATGTGTCTTAAATACCCAGAGTTTACAGACGATCCACAATTTAAAACTCAGGTAGCTCTAAGATTTAATGAAGAGAATGTATTTGCAGAATTAAAAGAACAAGAGATTATGCAATTGAGATTAGACTTTATCTCAAGTATGAGAGATTCTCTAATGACAACTAATCAAGAGACTATGGAAGAAGAATACTACTTTGACCAAGAATATCTTGTTACTAAATATCTGAAATTAACAGATGACGAGATTAGAGCCAATAAGGCTTACAAGGCAAAAGCTAAAAAAGATGATGCAGAAGAACCAGAAGCAGAGGACCCGATGGCACTCTAACCTAGATTCTGTAGAAAAAGAGATATATAAAACATGAAACAAGATTTTAAAATTTTCAGAACCTTTGAAGAGTTCGTTGGTGAAGACGCACTGAAGGCGGGCGAAGACTCAAGGATATATGTTCAAGACTTAACTTTAGACTCAGGTCATACTATAAAATCAGCAGAGATTCTAGGTGCTATCACTGCATCTGCTACTGAGGAAGACTTTAAAGAGTATTTCTTCCAAGAGTATGGTAATGATGCTTTTGCTGAAGGTGAGATGGACATTTTAACTGCTTACTTTTTAGATAAATCAGCAGAAGATGCTGAAGAAGAGAAAGAAGCAGATAAAGATGCAGAGGCAGAGGGTGGCGAAGAAGAAGATCCACTGGCTGACATCTAAAAGATATTAGGATAATTGCATAATACAAGTAGATATATAATAAAAATAGATAAACCATAGATATGGCAAATAAAAACGACTTATTGATTGTCGAAATGTCTTCGTCTCAGTTAACTGGTACAGTTTCTGAGAATAAAGAATACATTCTAGAAGGTATCTTTGGAGAAATTGACTCCAAGAATAAAAATAATCGTATTTATACTGAAGATGAATATTTACCTCAGATTCAGCATTTACAAGATAAGATTAAATCATCCAAGTTGTTAGGTGAGTTAGACCACCCACAACAATTTGATGTTTCCCTCAAAAATGTTTCCCACATTATCGAAGAACTTTTTTACGACAAGGACAACAAACAAGTAAAAGGTAAAATCAGACTATTAGATACTGATGCAGGTAGACAAGCTAAAGCTCTTGTTGATGCTGGAGTACCTTTACAAATCTCTTCTAGAGCAGCAGGTGCTGTTGAATCAAACGGTAAAGTAAAAATTAAGCAATTATTTACTTACGACCTGGTTGCAGATCCTGGTTTTGCAAATGCAGAGCTAAAAAGAGTTAATGAGTCTTACGGCTTTGATGATAATTCAGGTCTATGGATCTACGAAATGGATAGTAATACTCCAGAAGTAGCAAAAGAAATTACAGAAACCAATATAGAAACAAATAATAATAAAAACATGGCAGAATTTGTAAAAGCTGAAGATTTCCACAAGTATTCTGAGTACTTAGCAAATGAAATTAAAGGCATAAAAGAGTCTATCGGAGCAAATAGCGAAGATAACACGTTAGAGAACGTAAAGTCTCATAACGACCACATCGTTGAGCGCGTTAATACTCTCTCAGAATATGTTGAGTATTTAGCTGGCAAATTAGACGAGTCAATCCAGTATTCAGAGCACGTTGCTGAGAAAGCCGACCAAGGCATTTCTTACAGCGAATCTATTGCTGAAAAATTAGATCAAGGTATTCAATACTCTGAGCATTTAGCTGAGGCTGTTGGTAAAGTTAAAGACTTTGCTAACTATTTAGCTGAACAGCACAATGAAGGTACTGAAACTTCTAAGAACTTATTATCTTATGTAGAATACTTAAAAGAAAATCTACAGAATGTATCTGAGTATGCAGAGTATATTGCAACTCAAATCAACGAAGGTATGGTTAAAGAAGAAGAAGTAACTGAAGAAGAAGTTGAAGAAACTGAAGAAACTCCAGAAGTTACTGAAGAGGAAACTCCAGAAACTAACGAAGAAGAAACTACTAACGAAGAGGAAGTAGAAGAAACTGAAGAAGT
>TARA_B100001057_G_scaffold501274_1_pt1 | contig 18446 bp, 15 predicted proteins | sample TARA_B100001057 | Tara Oceans TARA_B100001057 (sample SAMEA2621839) | marine metagenome | biome: marine biome (ENVO:00000447); feature: surface water layer (ENVO:00002042); material: "saline water (ENVO:00002010), including plankton (ENVO:xxxxxxxx)" | depth 5 m
ATTGGCAAAAGGTAAATTTAATATAGCAGCAATGTATCCAGGAACTTTTCCACCATTATAGTCAATTGATTCTTTACCGCAAAAAATAAAATCAAAGTTTCTTTCACTAACAAATTTTGCGATTTGTTTAGCAACAGTTAGTGAGTTTGAACTACTAGAATCTATCCTAACAGCTTTATCCGCTCCAATAGCTAAAGCTTTTCTCAAAATAGGATCATTTTTTGATTCTCCGATATTTAAAACTGTAATATTTGCACCCGAATTTTCTTTAATAAAAATTGCTTTGGTTAAACAAAATTCATCAAACGGATTGATTATATATGTTACTCCGTTATCATCAAATTTAGTACTATCATCTTTGAATTTTATTTTTGATGTTGTATCAGGAACAACGCTTATACATACAAGAATTTCCATATTTACAAATTTATGATATTTATAGTTATCTAGTATAAATAATTTAAATAATTTTATATTTATATAAATATGTGATTCATGAGACAAATTCAATTTAGACAAGCTGTTATGGAAGCCATGAGTGAAGAAATGATTCTTGATGATCGAGTTTTTTTAATGGGTGAAGAAGTAGCAGAGTATAACGGAGCTTATAAAGCATCAAAGGGGATGTTAGAAAAGTTCGGCCCTAAAAGAGTAATTGATACTCCAATTTCTGAGCTCGGATTTTCTGGTATCGGAGTAGGCGCTGCTATGAATGGTTTAAGACCAATAATTGAATTTATGACTTTTAATTTTTCTTTGGTTGGTATTGATCAAATAATTAATAATGCCGCAAAAATGATGCAAATGTCAGGTGGGCAATTTAATATACCTATTGTTTTTAGAGGACCTACGGGTTCTGCTGGTCAGTTAGGAGCAACACATTCTCAATCTTTTGATAATTGGTTTGCAAATTGTCCAGGACTTAAAGTTATTGTTCCCTCAAATCCTTATGATGCAAAGGGTTTATTAAAATCATCAATTCGTGATGATAACCCTGTTATTTTCATGGAGTCTGAAGTAATGTATGGAGATAAAATGGATATACCTGAGGAAGAATATGTGATTCCAATTGGAAGTGCAAAAATTTGTAAAGAAGGAAATAGTGTTACAATAGTCTCTTATGGAAAAATGATGAAAACTGTATTTGAAGCTGACCAAGAATTAATTAAAGAAGGTATTTCTGTCGAAATTCTTGATTTAAGAACAATAAGACCTTTGGATTATGACACAATTTTAAAATCTGTTAAAAAAACTAATAGATTAATAATTGTAGAAGAAAGTTGGCCTTTTGGATCTATATCTTCTGAAATTTCATACCATGTTCAAAAAAATGCATTTGATTATTTAGATGCTCCAATTGAAAGAATTTGCGCTGCTGATGTCCCAATGGCTTACGCCCCAAATCTTGTTAAAGAGTTTTTACCTAAAGTAGATACAATTATAAAAAAAGTAAAAAGTGTACTTTATTTATAGTTTTATTTTTTTTTCAATTTCCTTAGTGATTTTTTGAAAATCTTCATTATTTTTTTCAAAATTCATGTTATCCGTTTCAATGATAACGTGATTATGTTTATAATCTGAGAAAAAAGCTTCATATCTTTCATTTAATCTGTTCAAATAATCGATACGTATACTTTCTTCATAGTTCCTCCCTCTACTTTGAATTTGATTAACTAAATTAGGGACGCTTGATTTTAGGTAAACTAGTAAAGTTGGTGGTTTAACAAATGATTCCATTAAAGAAAAAAGTGATAGATAATTTTCGTAGTCTCTTGAAGACATTAAGCCCATAGCGTGAAGATTTGGTGCAAAAACATAAGCGTCTTCATAAATTGTTCGATCTTGAATTATTGTTTCATTTGAATCAGCAATTTCTTTTATTTGTCTAAATCGACTATTTAAGAAAAATACTTGAAGATTGAAAGACCATCTTTGCATATCTAAATAAAAATCATTGAGGTAAGGGTTGTTATCAACTGCTTCAAATGAAGGCTTCCAGTTATAATGTTTCCCTAGCATTTTACAAAGGGTTGTTTTACCTACCCCTATATTTCCTGAAATAGCAATGTGCATTTTTTTTTTTTTAAAGTTAATATATAAATACTTTAAATAATTTCCTATTTACTTAACGTTTCTTCAATTAAAAAATTCTTATGATACTTGTATAGAATATTTTCATTAACATCAATTAATTCATTTTCTTTAATCGTATTAATAAATTTTAATTTACTAAGGTTAGTTAATTTAGTTTTATATAATTTATTTTTTTTCTGTATATACAATAAATCTTTATCAAAAAAAATATCATTACAACCTTCTAATTTTATTTTAGACTCCTCAATTAAATTATTATTTAGAATTGAAACTTCCGAATTATTAATTAGTAGAATTTTTTGTTTAAATAAAAATAATTTTAAATACTCTTTTTTTCTTATGAAGTCCACAACGCATTCAATTATTTTATTTTTTTTAAAATTATAAATACACATTTTTTGATTTTTTTCAGACAATAAATAAATTAAGCTTGAATGTGTGTCAATATCTGAAATAATATTATTTTGAAATTCTTGTAAATCTAAATTCAAATTTAATTTATTTAGGTTTTTATCTAAAAAAATAATCTTTTGTGTTTCTTCAAAAAAAAGTATAATTCTCATTGGATTTTTAGGAATAATTTTTTTTAATTTTCCAAATTTTGAAAAATCATATTCAAGTTTGTTAAGTTGGGAATCAACTTTAATTAATTTGTTATTTGTACAAAAGTAAAAGTTAGAAAAAGGATCAGTTTTAAAGAAAGATACATTTTCTATCATTATATTTTTTTGAGAGTTTACAAACAGAATATTTAAAAAGAAAAAAAGAAAAAAAAAGTTTTTCATAAAAATTGGAGCAGTTTTTCAATATTATTCCTATCATTTGATAATCTTGGGACTTTATTTTGACCACCAAGTTTATTTTTTGTTTTTAGCCAGTTGTAAAAAAAATGTTTTTTTGCTTCATGTATAATTGGTTTTTTAAGTAGTAAGTCACCTTGTCTTTTAGCTTCGTAATCTGAGTTTAATTTTTTTAAATTTTCATCTAAAATATCAATAAAATCATCCAGATTTTTTGGTGGTTTATTAAATTCAATTATCCATTCATGACAACCAGAATTATTTGAAAAAATTTTAGGTGCAACAGTGTATTCATTAACAACTGAATTTGTTTGTTTTGAAGTTTTATTTATAGCAGAATCTGTATTGTGAACCATTAGTTCTTCGCCAAAATAATTTATGTAATGCTTTGTTCTACCAGTAATTAAAATTTTATAAGGTCTTATAGAAGTGAATTTAATTGTATCACCAATTTTATATCTCCAAAGACCACCGTTTGTTGATATAACAACTTCATAATTGGTATTTTTTTTAACCATACCTATTGGTATTGTTTCATATGAATTATTTTTAGATGTTTGAATAAATTCATAAAAAATACCATAGTCAAGCATTAACAAAAGGTCATTTTCTTTGAAATCATTTTGTAAAGCAAAAAAACCTTCAGAAGCATTATAAATTTCTAGATAGTTTATTTTTTTGCCTATTAAATTTTCAAAGGATTTCATGTATGGAGATATACTAATTCCACCGTGCATAAAAAGTTCAAGGTTAGGCCAAATTTCTTTGATTTTTTTCTTCCCACTTTTTTCTAATATTTGCTCCAATAAAATAATAGTCCAAGATGGAACACCTGAAATAGATCTTATATCTTGGTTAATTATTTTTGAAATCATTTTTTCAAGTTTTTCTTCCCAGTTAGCCATCAAAGCAATTTTTTTTTGTGGGGTACTAATTATTTGAGCCCAAATTGGCAAGTTTTCAATTAGTATGGATGATAAATCACCAGTAAGAATTTTTGTATTTTTTTCTATTTCATTGCTGCCACCTATCATTAAGCTTTTTCCAGAAAAAATTTTGGTTTTTGGAAACTGATTTACATAAATAGAAAGCATATCTTTTCCTGCTGTTAAGTGACATTTTTTTAACGATTCTTTAGTTAACGGAATTAGTTTGCTTTTGTCATTTGTTGTCCCAGAAGATTTTGCGAAAGAAATTATTTTATTTGGCCATAAAACATTCTCTTTCCCACTTTTAATTAATTCTAAATAATACTTTATGTCTTCATAATTTTGTATTGGAACATTTTTTTTAAAATTTTCGTAATTTTTAATATTTTTGTAGTTGTATTTTTTGCCCCAACTCGTATTTTTAGATTTACTTATTAACTCAATAAGTAAATTTTCCTGTGTTTTTATAGGATCATGGATAAATTTATTAATTCTAGAAATTCTTTTTTTAATTACCCACGAAATAATAGGATTAAATATATTATATTTCAAAACATAATTTTTATAAATAAAATTACAAAATCAAAATGTATAATTTGTTAATTGATAAGATGAAAGTTGTAAACAGTGATCCTGTTGAATACTACTTTTATATTGATGATTCTTGGAAATCAATGAATAATTTGATAGGTAAAAATATTAATTTTATTTGGTCAGGAAATGTATTTTGTACGTGTGGAAAAAAATTAAAAAAATTTTATAGACAAAATTTTTGCTATGAATGTTTTTGGAATTCTCCTCAAGCATCACCTAGTATTTTTAAGCCTGAATTATGTCAAGCGCATTTAGGAGTTGAAGAAAGGGATTTAGAATGGGAAAAAAAGTTTCAATTACAACCTCATGTAGTATACTTATCAGTCTCAAGTGGTCTTAAAGTTGGAGTTACTAGAAAAAATAGTATTGAAACTAGGTGGATTGATCAAGGAGCAATTTCAGGAATAATTTTGGCTGAAACTCCAAATAGATATTTAGCTGGAAAGTTAGAAGTTCATTTAAAGAAGTATTTTGCTGATAAAACATCTTGGACCAAAATGTTAAAAGGAGATATTATAAATGTTGATTTAATTAAAAAAAAGAAAGAAGTTTTAGAATTAGTTGACAAAGAATTCAAATCTTATATGATTGAAAAAAACGAGATTAAAAAAATAAATTTCCCCTTAAAAAATTTACCAAAAAAAATTAAAAGTATTTCATTAGATAAACAAAATATTATTAATGAAAAATTAGTTGGTATAAAAGGACAGTATTTAATATTCGAAAGTGATTTCGTTTTTAATGTTAGAAGACATAAAGGATATAAAGTTGAGTTTTCTATAAGTTAATTTCTTCTCCCATTTTTAAATTAAATTTATTTCTTAAATGTTTTACACAAATATAAAGAGGAATTGTATCGATTAGAGCTACTAAAATTTTAAATAAAAAACCATTAATAAATAAAATTTTTAAATCCGACCAATTTTCTAGACCTTTTTCAGGGGATAAAGTCATCAATAAAAATAAAATTAGAAAAGTGTCAACAAGTTGTGAAGTTATTGTTGAAAAGTTATTCCTTAACCATAGATGTTTTCCATGGGTTAATTTTTTCCAAAAATGAAATATACGAATATCAACTAGCTGACATACTAAGTAAGTAAATAATGATGCCGCCATTGCTATTCCAAATTGACCAAAAACTAAATGAAATATTTCATCATTGACTTTTTTATTTTCGGGATTAGAAAAACTTGCGGCTGGTAAATAATCGGCCAAAAAAATTAACCCCAGTACAATGATGCTTGAAAATATTCCTGATAAAACTAAAAAATTAGCTTTTTTCCGACCATAGATCTCAGAGACAATGTCAGTAATTAAAAAAGTTATTGGATAGGCGATTAATCCAACTGATTGTGTGAAAGTAATATTTAAAAATTTAATTTCAAGACTAAAAAACTTAAGAAAAATCAGATTACAAGATATTAGGCAAGAAATGAAAATTCCTGTCAATATTATGTAAAGTAAAAGTGCTTGATTTCTTTCTTTCATTTAATTTATATGAATGTTAATTGGTAGCCTAGCTTGAACACCCAATTTATTTGAAATTATTTTTTTAATATTATGGTTTTTTAAATCTTCAATAAATAAACTTATATCTTGTTGATTTTTATAATTTGTTTGAAATTCTTCAATTATAAATTCAATTAAATTTTTTTCTTTTGGATATTCAACAATTTGATAACTCTCTATCTCTAAAATATTAGCGGCAAAATTAATCGCATCATTTAAGTTTCCAATTTGGTCAACTAAGCCATTAATTTTTGCATCCTTTCCATTCCATACTCTTCCTTGAGCAATTTCTTCAACTTTTTTTACTGGAATTGATCTTCCTTCTGATACTCTGTTAAGAAAACTACCATAAGTTCTATCTATAAGATTAGCAAGCATATTTTTCTCATCTTTATTCAAAGCTTTGTAAGGATTTCCAAAATTTGAAAATTTATTAGAGTTGATTTCATCAAAGTGAAGATTCATTTTATTTTTTAATAAATCTTCCATTGTAAAAAATAATCCAAAAACACCAATAGAACCAGTTATAGTATTTTCTGAAGCAAATATTTTATTAGCGTTACTTGCAATATAATATCCGCCAGAAGCTGCGACATCACCCATTGAAATCACTAATGGTTTTATCTTTTTTAATTGATTTAATTCATTAAGTATTATATCTGATGCCAAGGCACTTCCGCCAGGTGAATTAATTCTCAGGACAACAGCTTTAATTTCGTTGTCATCTTTTAATTGTTTGATTATTTCACAATGTTTTTTTGGATTAATTGGGCTATTTTCATTATCACCAATTTCACCCTCAGCATAAATAATTCCTATTTTATGTTTCTTAGATTCTTTTATTTTAGTATTTAAAATTTCATTCAGAGAGATAAATGAAATTTTTTCATTAACAGAACTATTTTTTTTATTAAGCATTTTTAGAAAATCTTGAGGATATTTTTGATCATCAATTAGTTTAGAGGTTTTGGGGATAATCCAGTTATCAATACTTTTATCTGCAATTTTTTCTAGCTCGGATGTTGATATTTTTCTGCTTTTCGAAATATCATTTATCACTTGACTCCAAGCGTTATTGAGAAGAGCTAAAGATTGTTCTTTGTTTTCATCACTCATTTCTTTTAATAAAAATGGTTCAACTGCTGATTTATATTTTCCACTTTTTATAACTTCTGGTTTTATCCCCATTTTGTCCAATGTCTCAGTAAGAAAAATGGATGTAATACTTAAACCTTTAAAATCAACACCTGTATTAGGATATATAATTATTGAATCAGAAACTGATGCGATATAATAAGCTGATTGACTTAAATATTTAGAGTATGACCAAATAAATTTTCCACTTTCTTTAAACTCCAATAAAGCATCACGAATTTCTTTTAATGTAGCCCAACCACTAGGACCTTGAAATTCATCAAGTTCTAATAAAATTCCATTAACTTTTTTATTATTTGATGCTAATTTAATAGCTGATAAAATTTTAAATAAATTTAAATTTTCTTCAAAATTAACAGTTGAAACTTGAGAAATATCTAAATTATTTAATTCACTATTTGAACTATCATATATAGGATAATTAAATTTAATTTTCACTACGCAGTTATTTTTAATATCACTTGTGGTATCTTTTTGATTACTAGACAGGGAGAAAATAATTGTGAATAAAATCATCAAAAATATGATTGTAACAGCAATTATATTACCAATAACAGAGCTTAGAATATTTTTTAAAAAAGAATATTTTTTTTTTCGTTTATTAATTTTTTCTAACTTATTCATGAATGGAAAAATCAGTTTATATATCTATAGGTACAAATAAAGGAGATAAAATTTCTAATTGCAAATTTGTTATAAAAAAGATTAATTCAATTTTCAAAATTTTAAGAGTTTCATCAATTTACAAGACTCAATCTTGGGGGTTTGATTCTGAATTTTTTTTAAATTTCATTATAGAAATTAATACAAGTCTTAATCCACTAGAATTGTTAGAAAAGCTAATTGAAATCGAAAAGTTAATGGGAAGAGTAAGAGAAAATAAATTTTCAAAAAATAAATATGAATCAAGATTTATAGACCTAGATATTTTATTTTTTGGAAATAAAATTATAAATAAAAAATCATTAACAATACCTCATCCTAAACTATATGATAGAAATTTTATATTAGTTCCTTTATTAGAAATAAACCCGTTTTTAACTTGTCCTTTGACAAATAAAAATATAAGTGAAATTATTTTAAATTGCAGAGACAAATGTGTAGTTGAAAAAACATCTTATGTTTTTGATTTTAATAATTAAAAAATTTATTTAATGTCAAATTTTAACCATAATTTAATTCTATCAGTATTTTTAATTTTAATCCTCTCAAGTTGTGGTTCTAAAAAAATAATAACAAGTAACAATGATTTATTAATTAATGTAGAGAATATAAAAATTAAGTATGATGATAAATTAATGTTAGATTCAGATAATGATGGTGTAGAAGATAGATTTGATTTAGAAAAAAACACACCTAAAGATAACAAAGTTGATAAAGTAGGTAGATCAATGGATAGAGACTATGATGGTGTTCCGGATTTTATAGATGATGATCCATTTTCTACATTAGGTGCTTTTGTTGATAAAAATGGAAGGGAAATTGATCTAGATAGAGATGGTGTGCCAGATAATATAGACTTAAGTAAAAATACAAATATTGGTTGCTGCGTGGATATAAATGGTATGTCAACTGATTGTTTAAAAGCTAATTTTCCAGTAATCTTTTTTAATCCAAATAGCAGTGAAGTTGAGGATTTTAATTATGATAGGCTTCAGGTAATATCTTCAATTATAAGGTCAAATTTAAATTTTAAAATTAGAATTATTGGTTATTATGACTATAAAGTTTTAGAATCATATAATTCTAATTTAGATCTCAAAAGAGCAGAATCGGTTTTACTAGTTCTTTCGAACGTTTTTGGAATTGAAGCCAGTAGGATGGAATACAAAGTTGCGGAAATTAATAATGACTTAGAAGAAGATTTTTTAAGAAAAGTTGAGTTCGAATTATTTTAAAGATGTTTTCAAGTAGTTATCCCACAATATAATACCTACGCAAACAGAGACATTCATTGATTTTTTTTTACCAAATTGAGGTATTTTCAAACAATAATCTGAAATAGAGAGTATTTCATTTGACACACCTTTTACTTCGTTTCCAAAGACAAAAGCAATTTTCTCTTTTTTTTTAAAAAAATATGAATTTAAATCAGTGCTATCTGTAGTTTGTTCTATTGAAATTATTTGGTAATTATCTTTTTTTAAGTTGTCAACTACCTTTGTTGCATTTTTATGGTACTCCCAATTAACAAATTCTGTAGCTCCAAGTGCAGTTTTATTTATTTCTCTATGTGGAGGGATTCCACAAATTCCACAAAGAATTATTTTTTCTACATTAAAACTATCACATGTCCTAAAAATTGAGCCAATATTATTTAAACTCCTTATGTTGTCAAGTATAATAATATGTTTTTTTGCCATTTGTTTTTTTAAAAAACGTTAATTATAAAATATAATTTTAATAATTTAAAGAATTAAATATGTAAATATACCTTATATTTTTTCTAGACATAATGAAAAAAACAAAAGAAACTCCTCTCATGAAGCAATATGCTTCAATAAAATCAAAGTACGCTGATGCATTACTTTTGTTTAGAGTTGGTGATTTTTATGAAACATTTAGTGATGATGCAATTGAAGTTTCAAAAATTTTAGGAATTATATTAACAAGGAGAGCGAATGGTTCATCTAACGTTGAGTTGGCTGGTTTTCCATATCATTCACTAAATACTTATTTACCTAAGTTGGTAAAGGCAGGTAAAAGAGTTGCTATTTGTGAACAGCTTGAGGATCCTAAAATGACAAAAAAGATTGTTAAAAGAGGTGTTACTGAATTAATCACACCAGGTGTATCTTTAAATGATCAAATTTTAGATCAATCTAAAAATAATTTTTTAGCTTCAATATATTTTGACAATCAATCCCATGGTATATCATTTTTAGACATTTCTACAGGTGATTTTTTTTTAGCAGAAGGATCCTTAGATTACATAAATAAATTATTAGTAAATTTTTCTCCAAATGAAATCTTGATACAAAAAAAGTATAGACAATATATTGGTGAAAAAATTCCATCCAGTTATTACTATTATCCAATTGATGATTGGTTATTTTCTTTTGAATACGCTAATGAAGAGCTTAAATCACAATTTAATGTTAAAAATTTAAAAGGTTTTGGTATTGAGAAAAAGACAAAAGGAATTGTGTCTTCAGGGGTTATTTTATATTACTTAAAACAAACTCAACATTCTAAATTAGATCATATTCAAAATATTAAAAGAATTGATAAGGATGATTATGTTTGGATGGATCAATTTACAGTTCAAAATCTTGAGATATTTAATTCTTTCAATAATAATGGAATAAGCTTAGTTCAAATTTTAAATAAAACCTTAACACCCATCGGATCAAGAATGTTGAGAAGATGGCTTGCCTTTCCTCTTTTAAACAAAGAAGAAATTGAAAAAAGACAAAGTATAGTACAATTTTTAATTAAGAATAATTCTTTTTTAGATAGCCTTATAAAATTATTTAAAAAGATTGGTGATTTAGAGCGAATGGTCACAAAAGTTTCTACATCTAGAATTTCTCCTCGTGAACTAGTTCAATTAAAAAATTCAATTAAAGTAGTAGATGAAATTAAAACAATTTCCCAAAAAATAAAATTAAATGATTCATTCAAGTCATTTATTGATGATTTAGAAGAAGGAAAAGATATTATTTCATTAATAGAGTCTCAAATTAATGAAGAAGCTCCTGTCGCATTAAATAAAGGGAATGTCATAAAAGAAAATTTCTCAAAAGCACTAGATGAGTACAGAGAAATTAAAAAAAATTCAAAAATTATTTTAGAAAAAATAAAAAATAGAGAAATTGAAAACACAGGTATATCATCTCTAAAGATTTCATATAATAATGTTTTTGGTTATTACTTAGAGGTCAGAAATAAGTACAAAGATCAAGTTCCAGATAATTGGATAAGGAAACAAACTTTAGTGAGTGCAGAAAGATATATTACAGAGGAATTAAAAGAAATAGAGGTGAAGATTATTAATGCTAATTCTAGTATTCTAGGACTTGAAATGAATTTATATGCGGAATTGGTTAACTCTTTAAATAGTTATATTTCAATCATTCAAAAAAATTCTTTTATATTATCTTCAATTGATTGTTTTTTATCATTTGCGAAAATATCAAGGCAAAATAATTATGTTAAACCAATAATATCTTCGGTAAATAAAATTAATATAAAAAATGGGCGTCATCCAGTCATTGAATCTACTCTAATTGAAGGTGAGACATATGTTCCAAATGATATCTTTTTGGATGATGAACGTCAACAAATTATTATTATAACAGGTCCTAATATGTCTGGTAAGTCTGCTATTTTAAGACAAACAGCGCTAATTGTTTTAATGGCTCAAATTGGATGTCACGTTCCATGTGAATCTGCTGAAATAGGAATAGTAGATAAAATATTTACCAGAGTTGGCGCTTCAGATAATTTATCACAGGGTGAGTCAACATTTATGGTAGAAATGAATGAGGCTGCAAGTATATTAAATAATTTATCTTCAAGAAGTTTAATTTTGTTAGATGAAATTGGCAGAGGAACAAGTACTTTTGATGGTGTTTCTATTGCTTGGTCTATAGCTGAATTTTTACACAACAATAATTTTAAATCAAAAACACTTTTTGCTACTCATTATCACGAATTAAATGAAATGGCTGAAAAGTTTAAAAGAATTCAAAATTTCCATGTTTCTGTAATTGAGAAAAATAATGAAGTTTTATTTGTAAGAAAATTAGAAAAGGGTGGTTCAAATCACAGTTTTGGAATTCATGTTGCTAAAATGGCTGGAATGCCAAATTCTATATTAAATAGAGCAAAGGAAATGTTGAATTGGTTAGAAAGCCATAGAAGTTCTAAGAAAACGAAAATAGGAAAGGAAAATATGCAATTGAGTTTTATTCAATTAGATGATCCAATATTAGAGGAAATAAAGCAAGAATTAATCGATATTGACATTAATAGTTTGACCCCTGTTGAAGCTTTAATGAAGTTGAACAGTATAAAAGAAAAAGTTAATCCTAAAAAAAAATGAAATAATTTCTCATGATTGTTTTCTTTTTAAAAAAGTCATTATATTTGTCAACTCTACAAGCGAGTGTAGCTCAGGGGTAGAGCACGACCTTGCCAAGGTCGGGGTCGAGGGTTCAAATCCCTTCACTCGCTCAAAATATAGATGCCCAGGTGGTGGAATTGGTAGACACGTTGGACTTAAAATCCAATGGACAGAAATGTCCGTGCGGGTTCAACTCCCGCCCTGGGTACTATGTTTTCACAATTTTAGAATCATTTAATTCTTTTAATCAAGATATATATGAGGCCTTTATTTTTAATTTTATTTTTAAATAGTTTTTATCTTATTTCTCAGGGCTGTGCGTACGATTTTATAATTAAAAAAAAAGTAAAAAAGAATCCTGAATATAAGATAGCTTATCAAAAACTTTATAATGAAGTTGTTGAAAATGGTTTTTTGAGCTCCCAAGAAACATATTATATACCTGTGGTTTTTCATATTGTTTACAACCAAGATTCTCAAAATCTTCCAGACTCTGTAATTGAATCTCAAATTGATATTTTAAATGAAGACTTTAGAAGGTTAAATACAAATGCTAGTGAGACTAGAGATGAATTTTTAGATGTTGTTGGTGATCCCAATATTGAGTTTTTTTTAGCCAATATTGATCCTAATGGAAATCCTTCAAATGGAATAGTTAGAACTTATACTGACAGAACAGAGTTCTTGTTGGTGGATGACATATTTTCAAATGAAATTGCATTAGATGAAGTTAAGTTCTCCGAAACAGACGGGTCAGATGCTTGGGATACTAATAAATATTTAAATATTTGGATATGTAACATTGGCGTTCTTGATTTATTTGGTTTTGATCTGGGTCAAGTTTTTGGGTACGCTTATCCACCAACAGATGTTGATGATGCGCTAGCAAACATTGATGCTGATATTGTGCCAGATTGGCCTGTAGATATGCTTAGTAGTGATGAAGATGTTCAAGGTGTAGTCCTTCACTATACAGCTGTTGGAAGAAATAATTCAGTTGCAAATGATGATGGTATGACTGAAAATAATTTAGGAAGAGCTGCTGTTCATGAAGTAGGTCATTATTTAGGATTGAGACATATTTGGGGAGATGCCGTAGCTTTTTCTGGTGAGGATGGGTGTAGTGTAGATGATGGAATTGAAGATACGCCAAAAGCAATGGATCAAGCTGGTTATGTTTGTGATTTTAATAAAAACACTTGTGAAGATGATCAACTGAATGATTTACCTGATATGGTTGAGAATTATATGGATTATAGCCCTGGTGCATGTCAAAATGCATTTACAAATGGTCAAATTAATGTAATGAGAACTATTCTAGAAATATCTAGACCAGGCTTAATTAATGGTGGCTCTTCGTTGCATTTAAATAGTTTTAAAATAAATCAAGAAGGTAATTTAATTCATAAAGTAGATATTCTAGGAAGAGAAGTAAGTTCAGATAATAGTTTTTACATTGAGATTTTTGATAACGGAAATGTCAATAAAAAATACACTATCCGTTAAAATAGTTTTTTATTTTTTTTGTGACGCTCAGAGTCTCGGCTTGTTTTTTTTTCAATTGATTCTAAAATACACTTTGTTAAATCAATATTCATTTGATTTGATAGACATATTAAAACAAAAAATATATCAGCTATTTCTTCCTTTATTAATTCTCTACTGTTAGTTTCTTTTTTATAGCTCTGTTCTCCATATGTTCTTGCTATGTGTCTTGATAATTCACCTACCTCCTCAGTTAAAAGAGCCATATTAGTTAGCTCTGAAAAATATCTTACTCCAAATTTTTTAATCCAATTATCAATATTATCTTGTAATTCTTTAATAGTCATTATGTTTTAGTTTTGTAATAATTACAAAACTAAAAATATGTTTTAGATATTTATTAAAAAATTAATATGAAATGTTACATTTAAAATTATCAACAGACCCACGATGGGTGAATTTAGCAGAAAAAAGTATTGAAGAAATTTTAATTGATCATGCTTTTTGTGAACAAAAAGCAGCAACATCTTGTATTTCATTAATTGTCACTTATTCTTACTTAAAACCTATTGTTGATGCGATCACACCTGTCGTAAGAGAGGAGTGGGATCATTTCAGTCTTGTGTTACAAGAAATTTATAAAAGAGGTTTTGAGTTAGGTAAGCCAAGAAAAGATGAATATGTAAATAAATTGCTTTCTTTTCAAAAAAGAGGAGTTGAAAAGGAAATAGTTTTAGTTGATAAATTATTAACTAATGCTCTTATTGAAGCTCGTAGTTGTGAAAGGTTTAAATTATTATCTCAGAAATTGTCAGATTCTTATTACAAAAAATTTTACCACAGTTTTATGGTTTCGGAAGCAAGTCATTATCGATTATTTATGGATCTAGCTAAAATCTACAAATCAGAAGAATATGTTAAAAAAAGATGGGAAGAATTTTTAAATTTCGAAAATAAAATAATGACTGAATTAGAGTTGAGAGGTGATAGAATGCATTAATAAAAAAGGGAGCCTTAAGCTCCCTTTTTTATAAAATTGACACAATTTGTTATTCGATTACTATTGGTATTTTAACTATTTTATCTTCTGTTTTGATATTAACAATGTATGTACCTTTAACTACATCTAAATCAATATTCTTTTTTAAAGTTCCAGCATTATTAACAATATTTTCAAAAAACACTTCTTGACCTAAAATATTAAAAATGCTAATTTTTAAATTATTAGTTTCTTTATTTAAGTTTAAATTAAAAGACCCATTATTAGGATTTGGATAAAGATTTATTTCTAATAGACTAGACTCCTCAATATTTGTATTATCATAAACGCAAGACCCATCATCAGAGGTTGCGTTAGGATTGTAGTTTATTGCAGTTTGGTCAGTACAACCAAACACTTCAACTTTAAAATTTCCACACATTTCAACATTATCAAAATATGTAATTGCGTTACAGCCAGCACCTCCACAAGCGCCATAGAAATTTATCGCATCTAAAATATTCAATTGTTGCTCTCCTCCTGCATCTTGACTAAATTGCCATGAATAAAGTTCTTCGCCATTATAGTATAGGGTTGTGTAATCATTATCTAAATTAATTTCTTGTCTTACCTCAACCCATGTATCATAAATTGCATCGAATGAAACTGCTGCATATCCAGCTGCATCAAGTACTGATTGTTCTCCGCTTTCTGCTGAGGCAAACATAATTTGATGTGCCCAAACGCTATTAGCTGCATTATATTCATGTAAAATATTATAATATCCACCAGCACCACCGCTAGATGGTATGTACATCCAAAATATGATTTCGCCACTACCAGCATTAATTCCATCAAACATGTGAATTAGGTCATCATTTTGTTCAACGAGTATAGACTGATTACTACTAAATCCCAAATTATTTGTAACATCAACGCCTGAATTAATATTGTCCCATCCAATCCATTCTGATGTTTGTGGATCAATGTTTGTGGCACTGTAAGATTCAAAGTCCTCACTCCATTGTAAGTTCTCACACGGTTCCCAATCGTAAATGCATGATCCATCATCATTTACTGCATCAGGATTGAAATTTTGAGCATTAGGGTCTGTGCAACCTTCTAAAAATTCGCATGAACCGTCTTCTGTATTTGCTTCAGCATTAAAATTTAATGCGTCTGGGTTTGTACAACCTGAAATGATTAAATTTTGACAACTTCCGTCATCTATTGTTGCAGAAGAATCGTATTCAATATAGTTTTCATCTGTACATCCAGCACATGAAGAATATTCACATGAGTCATCATCATTTGTAGCAAAACTATCGTAGTTACAAGCATTTTCATCAGTACAGCCTTCATAAATACAAGAGCCATCATTATTTGTTGCTTCAGTGTTAAAGTTTGAAGCATTAGGGTCTGTACATCCATCAATTGGATCCCCAGCAGAAACACAGAAAGAGTAACTTTCAGAACATGGTGTATCGTCATAAAGCGATTCGTCTCCTAATTCTTGACAGTCTCCAAATGTAGGGCTTATTTCTTCAAAAAGTATTTCTCCTTGTTGACTTGTAATAGAAAATGGTGTTCCATTTACTTCACAACTCCATTGTGATCCGGAAAGACCGTCACCATAACTATCAGTAATAATAAATGTATAACAACCAGCACTCAAGCATATTTCTTGTTGTTGAAGACTGCCACCTTCTTCCATTGTATCACTTGTACTTCCTCCAGGATATGTTCCAGCTGAAACTGATGCGATTAAATTTCCATTTTCATTTACTATTTCCCAACTAATTTCTTCACCATAGCAATCAAGTTGAAGGCTTAGAGAAACATTATTATCACAAGGGTAGAAACACGTCCCATCATCTAAAGTTGCTAAAGGAGAGTAATTTTGTGCTGAAGGATCAGTACAACCTGTAATATACTCACAGCTTGCATCATCAAAATTTGCTTCAGGATTATAGTTTTCAGCTATTGGGTCTGTACATCCAAATATTGCATTTTCATTACAAAATGCTTGTTCATTTGCACAAACAGCACCACTAGTATTTGTGCAAATCCAATCTAAAAAGTAAGAAACACGAGAATACACACCGGGATAACCTGCTTGTGCGCAACCATACCCCCAGCTAACAACGCCAACTTGTAAATAAGTCTCCTCATCAGTTGCTAAAACTACCATAGGCCCACCACTGTCTCCTTGACATGAGTCATAACCACCGTTTGTAAAACCAGCCATAATCATGTCTGCGTCAATTTGATTTCCGCCGTAATCTGACGTTTCAGTTATTGGGACTGTTACTACTTGAAGTTGATCAGGGTTATTCGCTGTTCCTTGATCGTTACCCCAACCAGTTATCCATGATGTTTGACCAACATCTTCAGCACCTAATCCAACTTGTTGATCACAAATAAGTAGAACTGGTTGAACTTCATCTGAAAATTGAATAGGATCTTCAAGTCTAATTAAAGCAATATCGTTATTATATGTATTAGAGTTATAATTAGGATGTTGTATAATTTCAGCTGCAGAATAGATGTCGCCACCTGCTGCATAATTATTTGTTGCACCTACTCTAATAGATGTGCTATTTGCATTTTCACCTTGGACACAATGTGCAGCTGTCAGAATCCAGTACTCATTAATTACTGATGCACCACAATATGCAGAAAAAAAAGTACCTGAACCAAATTGAGAGCCTAAAGCAGCTTGATACGGGTATTCAGAAATAGTTGTATCATCCCCCCCAACAATATCTGTTTGCCCGTAAGAAAAAAATGAGAATAATGTAATTAAAAAAATAGAAATAGTAAATGTTCTCATATGTAAAAGTTTAAATATTGATTATGAAATTTTATGCGCAAATATTTTAGTTAAAGATACAAAAAAAGAATTCAACTTCTTGATAAGAACCTAATTATTGTTTTTGTTGCCCCACTATGTTTTTTGAAAAATTCTTTAGATTTAGATTTCAATTCTTCTTTGTCGAAAGTCTTGTTTATATTTTTTTCAAATTCCTCAATTAATTTAACACTAAAACAAATTTTATTATTTACAAAAAATAATGCTTCCGGGAATTTTTTATATTTTGGTCCAATAATAATAGGCTTGTGATAAACAGCGGGTTCTAAACAGTTATGAATTCCATTTGAAAAACCTCCTCCAACATAAACTATATCAGCATATTTATATATATGTTTCAAAATACCAACTTTATCAATTACAAGTATTTTTGAATTTTTTAGATCTCTTGGATCAGAATACAGGCACCATTTAGTCGTTATTTTATTAATGATGTATTCTATATCTTTTTTAGAATTATTATGAGGAACGACAATCCATTTATTTTTATCTGAGTTCATTAATTGACTAAAAAGAAAATAATCCTTAGTGTCGGTGCTACCCGCTAAAATAATTTTTTTATTTGTAATAAATTTTTCAATTATTTTATTGTTTTTATCTATTTTTTCTTCATCTAAAACTTGATCAACTCTTGGGTCTCCACTTATGATTGAGTTAATTTTTTTTTCTCTAAGAGCTTTTTGTGAATTTTCATCTACAACAAAAATTCCGGTAATTTTTCTCAATAAACTACAATATAATTTACCATAAAATAAATTATTAAGTCTTGACCCTTTAATTTTTGATGCAATTAAATAAGTGGGAATGGAATTTTTAAAACAACAAATTATAAGATTTGGCCAAATATCATTTTTTGCAATAATAACTTTTTTTGGATTTATTTTTTTAATAGTTTTTTCTATGTTCTTAGAAATATCTAAAGGAAATAAAAAACAATTATACTTTGAATTATTTTTTATGT
>TARA_B100001057_G_scaffold256666_2_pt1 | contig 18400 bp, 12 predicted proteins | sample TARA_B100001057 | Tara Oceans TARA_B100001057 (sample SAMEA2621839) | marine metagenome | biome: marine biome (ENVO:00000447); feature: surface water layer (ENVO:00002042); material: "saline water (ENVO:00002010), including plankton (ENVO:xxxxxxxx)" | depth 5 m
GCCCCGCAAAATGGGTGAAGTGTCGACCCCGTTGGCGGTTGCAGTCATCAAGCCTGGTTGAGTGAAAATCCCACCCCGACGGGGGTCTTCGAGTTTGACTTTGCGAAGACGGGCTCCCCGGACGTCCTCGCGTTTGTAGATCCATTTGGCCAAGGTATGGTTCATGTAAGTGTAGTCTGAATCTATGAATTGATCAATTTTACCGTTGGTTTCCAGGATCTCTTGAAAATAGGTCGTAACTTGTTTGGCGAGCATGGGCTCGATTTTGACGTTCTTGTAGAATTGATATTCACCACCTGACGGGGGCATGTCACCTAGCTTGTCGAGGCGCAGCCACGAGGACGGGAAATGCCGGACGAAGGCTTGAGACTTTTCATCCTTGAGCATCCTGTCGACTTGTCGATCAAGTTCCTCGGGGTCTTGGATCTTACCGGATCGGGCGGCGTCGAATAGCTCTTGGTCCGGCATGGAGGACCAAAGGAAATAGCTTAGGCGAGAGGCAATTCCGAATGCGTCGAGGCGCCCGGGTTTTTCCTTCAGGTATAAAAATTGAGGAGAGCAAAGAATGGCGGAGTATCCGTCCTGCATGGCACGGATGAGCAAAGGGGCTTCATTTGCGGGCTTTTTGGTGTTTTTCTTGGGCTCGAGACTGTCAATCGAGAGTTGGGTGGTGGCAATGCCGGAGCCTTTCCATCCCGCCCGAAAGCTGTTGGGTTGGCCATAGGCGAAATATTCGACCCGAATGTCGTGGGTTCCCTTCTTGAGGTTGACTTTTCCTTCCTTCAGTTGGGGGCCGTGGAGACCGTCGTGTTCGACGACCTTCTTGCCGGCAACGAGAACTCTCGCACCGTCATCGGATGCAATCCGAATAAAGTAATCTCCGTCTTTCGGCGCATCAAGGGAACCCGTGTAGACTACGCCGTATTTTTCCTTCCGTTTGGAAACGGACAAGTCGATCAGACCATTGGGGAGGGTTCCTTCGAACAAAGGTTCAAGCTTGTCGAATTCCGGTAACTTTTCCCATTGCCCCTCGTATACCCGGTATTTCAAGTTTTTGATTCCACCTTCCAAAGTAACGACTGGTTCTACTTTTTGACGGAGAACAAGCTGAATGTAGGGTTCGATTTCCTCGGTCGTTACTGAGCGGCGGTATGCCCGTTCGGCAAAGGTTTTCATGAGGCTGCGAATTTCTTTTTCACTTCCTTTGCCCGAACCATACAAAGAGGTGTGGCTACGGGGAGGCCAGGATTCAAGCAGCGGGGTGACGGTCAGGCTGTGGATACGGAGGTGCGGGCCCTTGTAGCCGTCTTTGGTGAAAAGCTTGGCCAGTGTGAATTGCCATGTGTCGTGCCCTAACTTGTCGATTTTTTTATCGGGCCTTTTAAAATAGGAATCAGGGAGGTATTTCTCAACCAGTTTCTCGATTCGGAACCCACGGTCGTCGGGACCGTTTTCCCAACCGATCCAAGGGGTCCATCTTTTGTCCAACCAGGCCTCTTTAGTGAAAGTTCTCTTTTTGCCGTCGCTAGGGAGAGACCAAATAGCCAAAGGCGTGGAGGTTGGTCCCGCAATTCCGCCGTTGCCGGTATCCGACATGTTCAGGCAAAGCTGAAAGTTTTCTTCTTCACCAAAATTGATCATCTCGCCATAGGGGTGCTTTGCGTTGTGCGCGGAAGCCTCGATCGTAATCTTGTAACGGGATGCCACTCCTACCCCTTGCCTCAGATCGGTCGGGGAAATTCGTCCATAGCGCTCATAGCCTTTGACCATTATGTCGAAACCAGAGTTGAATTCCCGCGAAACCGTTTCCAAGGGGTGTTCCCCCTGCCCTTTTCCTTTGATCAAGTGCCCCCCGTAAATCCTAGTCTCAACCTTGGGTTCCGCTTCGAGGTGGGTTGCCTGACGGAGGACGTCTTCGGCTGCTCCGAGCGTGAGTTTGAGAAGAAAATCGGACATGACCAACTTGTCGCCGATGTTGTAGAACCCTTCGTCCTCCTCGTCTTCCGGGAAGAAGCGCAAGGGGTCGTTGCCGGTTCGCTCAACGCTTCCGTTGCCGTTGTTGTCGACTAATCGGGATCCCGTGGCGTCGGGCCTGTATTCCGCACCCTTGAGAAAGAGTAAATCCCGGAAGGTATTCCGGAGTTCGTGCCGGTTGAGTCTGCGCAAGACGGTTTGCCCCCCCGTGCTTCGGGCGTTCTCATAAGCCAAGGCCAATCTTCGCGTCAAAAGTTCGATTACAAGCTTGCTCTCGGCATGGGTTGGTTGAGGCTCTTTCTTGGGTGGCATCTCTCCCAAGTTGAGTTGGTCGAGCATACCTTGCCAAATCTCGAGATTTTGTACTTTCGAGAGATCCTTACCAAGGTTGTCGAAGCGGATTTCTCCTTTTTGTTTTTCCGCCCCATGACATCCGATGCAGTGTTGATTGAGGAAAGGCCCTAGTTTTGCGAGTGACTCATCTCCGAAGGCCATCTCGCAAGAAGCAAGAAGAGAGAAAGAGACACTCGAAAGAATCAATATGCCCGAAAATGAAAACCGGACCTTCATAAACAAAAAAGTTCTAGCTTAGGACCATTCCAAGCCGGTGAGTGTACCCGAACTGGTCCCGAACCGGTCGATTTCCAAGCCACTATTTTGAAGGATTGAAAGAAGCAAGTTGGCGGCCGGCACTTCGGATACGCCTTCAGCCAATCGTTTTTCCTGACTCACCAGTCTGTCTGAACTTTTCAAGTCCTTGAGATGGGGGCCCGGATACACCTTGTGTTCTCCGTGCTTGAAGCCACCACCAGCAAGTACGAGGGGCAAATTGCGAGTGGAGTGACCACCCGTCGCCATGCCGCAACCGTAGAGGATGGATGTGTGGTCGAGCAACGTTCCTCCATTGATCGTGTCTTCCTGCTCTTTGAGTAGATCGATCAGGTAAGACATCATGGAGACTTGAAAGCCCTCGATTTTTTTCAGTGCGGTGACCGGTTCATCCCGTTCTCCATGGTGGGAGAACCCATGATACCCGCCATTGAGTCCGAAGTCACCGTTGGCGAATCCGCTCACGCAAGTGATGGCTCGGGTCGAATCGGTCTGGATTGCCAACGCGATGATCTCGATCATGGCTTTGAGTTGTTCCGCCGTACCATTACCCGGATTGGGCTCTTCCATCGGAGCCTTCGGTTTTGGGCGTTGGACCCATGGTTCTTGCTGTTTGATTTTGCTTTCCAAAGTGCGGACGGAATCGAAATACTCTTCAAGTTTGAGCTGATCGTGCTTGCCCAATTCACGATTGAGGGATTTGGCCTGATCCAAAACCACGTCGAGAATGCTGTTGTGCCGTTTGAAGCGCTCGGTTGCGGAAACCTTCTGCTGGGGCGTATCCTCGAAGAACATTGCCCTGTAGGCAGCTCGCATGTCTATGCTTGGCACCTGCACTCCCGTCCGTGTGAAGCTGAGCAAGTTGCGTTCGCGTACACCAAGAGTCATGGAAGGGAAGCGAGTCGCAGCTCCATGATGTTCGGCAAGTTTTTGGTCGAGGCTGACATTGCCTTCGGCATAGTTGTGGGCGAGAATCGGCCTTACTCCGCTGAGAAACACAGGAACTCCTTGGTGCCCGCCGGTGAAGCCGTGGTCGAGGTTTTGGAAAACGGTAATGTCCTTACGGTGTTTTTCGAGAGACTTGAGGGTTTCGGGCATCTCGTACTTCGAACCCGGTTGATTGACGTCTGGAAAAAATGCCTTCTGGTACACGCCGTAGTTGTTCGACAGGCAAACGAACCGTTTGACTGGCTTGCCCACTTTTTGAGCTGCCTGTACTTGCGGCATTGATTCGAGCATGGGCAGAGCAATAGCGACCCCCGCTGCCTTGAGGAAACTTCTTCGATTCGGGCTGTATGGAGTCATGTAGCTTTGCATTTTAGGTGGTTAACAAAGAAATCTAATACCTTTTATTGTATTTAGCATGTTTTTTTCTTTTTTTTCAAGTAAAGTTGCGATCTTTTGTTACATTTTGTTTCATGGAACACGGATCAAGTGAGTTGCCAAACTTGGATATCGAAAGGAGCGATCTGCCTTGGTTTTGTTATCTTTTGACCCCAAAGCAAGGTTGCTTCAGCGAGATTACCTGCCGGGAAATTGGGTGCGTACGCCGGAGAATCGCCGGGGTTGATTAGAAGCAACCAGAAATTGGAACTGCCTTTTTCTTCGATGCCAAGACCGAACGCCCTGCCGTTATCCGGCGGAACCTCATGGTAAGAAAATGCGTCGAGCTTCACGGGGCGAAGAAACCTCCCTTGGTCGGACAACCTGAATTCGATCAGTGATCGTACCCATTTGCTCAGTTCCTCGAACTTGCTTGCTTGTGAATAATTCAAGGCATTGAGATCTCCGCGTTGGTAAGTGTTTCGCACACCTTTTTTCCCTCGAAGAAAATCCTGACCTGCCGAAAGCATCGGGATTCCCGGGGCAAGCAAGACCAAACCCAAGGCCAAACGGGCTTTCCTCTCAATCTCATAAGGCGGTTTGCCGTCTTTCCATTGATCCGGTTTGCAGAGACGGTCGATGAAAGCGTAATCGTCGTGACTTTCCAAGTAGTTAACGGACTGCCATGGATGCTCGTTTTCCTTGTCGAGTATTCCACTGAGCAGCTCAAAGACTACATTGGGTTGCGGGTGATCTTCCTTCACGAAATCAAGGATTCTTTCTCTGCAGGAATCACTCCAAAGAGAATAGCCGGTCAGGTTCATTCTTTCAGGCAAACGTCCTCGAAAGCTCCAAGGTTCTGCAATCAGGATTATGCCCGGCTTGATTTTCTTCAACTCATCTTCTATCTCGCCCAGTAACTCGATACCAATGAGTTCGCCGAGGTCGAACCGAAAACCGTCTAGGTCAAAGATTTGAACCAAGTGGATAACGCTGTCGAGCACAAGTTTGCGGGCTGCTTCGGATTGGCAATTCAGATCGTTTCCGCATCCACTGTGGTTAGTCAGTCTACCGATTTCATCGGTTGAGAAGTATAATTCCCGATCTATGCCAGCCAAATGATTGGGGATTCCGACGTGGTTGTATACGACATCGAGAATAACGGCCAATCCGGCATCGTGAAAGGCCTTGACCAATTCCTTGAATTCATCGATGGCGGATCCGTTTTTGGGGTCACTTGCGTAAGGGGAAGCTGGTGCCATGAAACTGACGGGCATGTATCCCCAGTGGTACTCTTCTTTTGATTGTGAGTCGAATTCGAGGACAGGTTGGAGCTCAACTGCATTGACGCCTAGCTTGCGGAGGTAACAATCTTCCGATTTCAGCCATTTTGACAGTCCTCTGAATTCCATGCGTTCTTCTTCGTCCAAGGCACAGGGCGCGTGGGCCAATAGATCTCGCAAGTGGGCTTCCGCAATGACCAAGTTCGCCATGTCGGGAGGAGCAAACATACTTTCATGGGGAACTGGGGGCGGTGGATTGATTGCAATGCCCGGGCCCTCTCTTCCAACCGTTGCCAGGGCATACGGATCCAGTATCTTTTTCGTCAAGCTTTCTCGTGGGTTGTCGTGCTCATCGTGAGTGACTGCCAAGCGATAAAGTTTGCCAGTTGATTTTTCGGGAAATTCTACTGTCCAACTGCCGTCATCCTGAGAAACCATCGAGCGAACGGTTTCAACCTTTTCGGTGTCATCCTCGATAATCTCCAAATTCACCTGCTTGGCCCTTGGGGCATAAGCCCGGAACCAACTACCATTGGAACGTTCGCGATATCCGAATTCCCCCCTCGGTCTTTCCCGTTTAAGGAAGTCAAGCTTGTGGCTATCGGGAGAGCCACTTATGTGAAAGCTAATCATGTCCTTGCCTGTCCGGCCTTGTTCGAAAATAAAATTAACGGCGCCCGGAAAGTTTTCTTCGACCCCGGGGAACGGATCCGGCGGTCCGAGCCAAATGCCATCGTCCGTAATGAACTTGAACGCAAACGAGTCAAGGTGGGTGAGATCCTCCCAATTCATCCAAAGGCAAAGATTTTCACCCTCCAAATCCAGTTTCCAGCATTCGTCATTGATTGCTTCAGCCCACCCGTTCCATTCGCATGTCAGGAACACCTCGCGATCGTTCCACTTGAACAGGTAAGGGAACCGCTCGGGTTCGAGCAAGAAAACGACTTTGGCTCCGATTTTTGCGTAGCCTCCCAATTTAGCCCGTTCCCATGGGTCGACTGCCTCGAACTGAGAGCCCGCCATGCCCGCCATCTCTACCAAATCCATAGGCATGCTGGAACCATCCCAGTCCGTCTCCAAAAAAACGATGCCCTGCGTATCCTCTCTGCGCCAAATCTTTCCCCCTCCTTCGTACACCTCGGACAAGCAAAGCGAAGCATCGGCAGAACGCCAATCGAAAAATTTTGCTCTTTTGGGAAACAGTCGCCATTATGATGTTCTTATGTCGGGAACAGCTAAAGAACGCCTGTTGGTAGCTCTTTCGGGTGGGGTGGACAGTTCGGTTGCGGCTGCCCTGTTGAAGGATCAAGGGAATGAGGTTGAGGGCGTTTACGTCAGAACTTGGGAGCATGAGGACGACCTTCTCGGTGATTGTCCGGGGGCAAAGGATTTGGCTGATGCCGAAGCGGTGGCGGATACTCTGGGGATTTCGTTCCAAGTCGTGAACTTCATTGATTTCTACCAACGGGAAGTCGTTTTACCGATGGTAAAGGGTTACGAAGAAGGCATCACCCCGAACCCGGACGTTCTTTGCAACCGGGCAATGAAGTTCGGAGCATTGCTTGAGCATGCTCGCGAAAACGGTTTTGATGGTTTGGCTACCGGCCATTATTGCATCCGCAAAATTACCGCCGGTGGAAAAGCGGAACTTTGGGAGGGACGAGACAAAAACAAGGATCAATCTTATTTTCTAGCCCGGATCACGCGGGAGCAGCTATCAGGGGCGCGTTTTCCTCTCGGTCAAATTGAGAAGCCAAAGGTTCGTGAAATTGCCCGGGAACTCGATCTCCCCGTTGCCGAGAAGAAGGATAGCCAAGGGATTTGTTTTCTTGGAAAGGTCAAGGTGCCTGACTTTCTATCTAATTTTATCCAGGACAAGCCGGGTGATATCGTTACAACCAAGGGGGAAGTCGTCGGCCGGCATCAAGGTCTTCATCGATATACTCTGGGCCAACGCAGGGGGATTGGAGTGCCCTCGAATGCTGATCACGAAAATTTCGTCGTCACCGGCAAGGAGGAATCGTCCAACCAACTAATCGTTGCCTTCGAGAATCCCGAAGAGCCTACGCTTTGGGGAAGGCGTTATGAGGTCGAGAATCTTTCTTTTCTTGGAGGCCAGCCTCTTTCCGGAGAATTTGAACTTTTGGGAAAGACTCGTTATCGGGACCCGTCGGTTGCCCTGTCCTTTCGTTCCCTTGATGATTCTCGGGCCGAAGTGGTATTTTGCGAATCCCAACGGGCACTTGCCCCCGGGCAAGTGCTTGCCCTGTATGATGGAGAAAGGCTTTTGGGTGGAGGAACCTATGCTCCTTCCGCCTTGGGTCGGGCCGACCTCTCATGCACCTTTACCATTTCCGCTTGATTCACAGCTCTTATTCGATCACTAATAGGACAGTACCCTAGATCTTATTCTTCACAACATGCGATTACGCCTATCCAAGAAAACTCGGAAAAAATTGCCTATCGGGGATGACCAAGCCCCTCTCAAGACCAAGCAAAATCTTGAGGAGCATTTGCAATCCGCCGTTTCCTTTCTTCAGACGCAACAGAACGTGCTGGTACGCACCGTTGAGATTTTGGAGGAAATAGGAGATTTGGCGGCAACCATGAAGGCTGATATCATTCGTTCCATTACATTGGACGACGAAAAAAAATCCCGTGATAAGTTCAAGGAACTCAGGCAAGAACTCAAATGGCTTTGCAGTTTGGAGTTCAACCAGAAAAGCCTTTTCAGCCAAAACGGAGCCGATACTTCATTCAAACTTTTCAAGGATGCGAGTGCAAGCGCCCCCAAGATCAATCAGCCCGCGGCCCCCCATTTTCTAGGACCCCTGCAAGATTCGGACGAGCAGATCAATGCCGATCAAATCCAGAAATCCCTACAGGCCTTGCAGGAAATGCTTGGACAATCGGATGCGGCTGAAAACGACTTGCAAACCAGCTTTGAGGCTCTTGCAGCTGATCCTGAAGCCCAAAAGAAGCTCAAGTTTCTTGAGGAAAGAGTCAAAACTTGGGTCTCCGAAGTGATTGAAGGACATGACGGACTTACCGTTCAAGCGAACTTGCTGGGAAATCGCGTGGACGGATTGATTCGCGGTATTCAAGGGTTGAGTTCGGAATGAATCAGATTCGCCCCTCCTCGAACCCGTCACCCGGAGGAAAGGAAAGGCCTTTTCTAGGGATTCACTATGTTAGCTGCGGGACTTACGGCAGGATTTACAAGAACAAGACCGGGGATTCTTACATTGGGAACTGCCCTCGTTGCATGCATCCCGTCCGTGTCCGTATCGGACCGGGTGGAACCGGCAACCGCTTCTTCAAATGCTTTTGTCCTTAAGGGGAAGTCTAACACTTGGGCGATTCATTTCACTCTTCGGCAAAGGCAATTGTAACCCGCGGACACGGTATTGCTTCCGGCAAAACTTCGGATTCCCGCTTTCCCGAAGGTACTCTGGCGTTACAGGTTCCTGTCTTCAGGGATTTGGGTTTGGATCTCAGGGATTTTTTTTCTGGGACGCTGAACCTTTCGATTCATCCTTATTCTTGCCGGTTGGGCGTGCCTGATCATTCTTTTCCTCAAGTCAAGTGGACAGACAGTATTCCGCCCGAGAATTTCTCGTTTTACCGGTGTCGAATTCGCTTGCTTGGCGAGACGGATTTTGTCGGGGCCCTCGTTTACTGGCCACATCCCTCGACGAAACCGGAATTCCATCAGGACCCTCATGTGCTTGAAGTGCTAGCCCCAAGAATTCCGGGTGCGGATTATGGCAAGAAAATGGAAGTCACGGCTGATTCCAATACACTCGAATTTTCTCTTTAGGGAAGTTGATTCCATCGAAATTTTCACAGTTCGAACCCTTTTTTTCAAGTTTTACTTGTTTTTACGTGCTTTCCCGAATACGAGAGAAGTCCACGTGAATTTTTCAAATTATGAATAATCCCAGTTTTGCCAATCGTTGGAATGTCGATGAAATTGATCGCAACTACCTTAGGTGGTTGAAGTCACCTTCTGATTTGGAGCCTGAATGGCAATATTTTTTCGAGGGTTTTCATCTTGGTAATGAGGGTTCTTCTTCTCCTTTGCCCCAACCGGAATCAAGTTCTTCGGCAGTCGACTCAAGTGATTCGGCGATTGAAAAGCATGCCCGGTTGTATGGAGCAATTTATGCCTTTCGTGATATCGGTCATACGCAGGCCACTTTCGACCCGTTGCAGTTAAATACTGAAGAAAACCCCCGATTAAGCCTTGATCGATTGGGTTTTCAAGAATCCGACCTGGATGAGATTCATTTCACTGGTAATTATCTGGGCGGTCAGCGAATGTCCGTGGGCACTCTTTTCAAGCGACTCAAAAATACTTACTGCGGGAACGTCGGAGTCGAGTACCTCCATATACAGGCCACTGAAAAAAGAAGATGGATTCAGTCCAAGATCGAGCCCAATGAATGCAAACCGTCCTTTAGCCACGACGAAAAAATCCGAATTTTGCGTAAGATCATTCAAGCCGAGGAATTCGAGAGTTTTCTTCATACCCGTTACGTTGGGCAGAAGCGTTTCTCTTTGGAGGGAGGCGAAACTCTGATCACTGCCCTCGATACTATTTTTCAAAGATGTCCGGATGAAGGGGTGGAAGAAATCGTCATGGGGATGGCTCACCGGGGCAGGTTGAATGTTTTGGCCAACGTCATGGGCAAATCGCATGAGTTTATCTTCCGCGAATTTTCTGAAAATTTTGTCCCTGACGGAGCACACGGTAGTGGAGACGTCAAGTACCACCTGGGCTACGAAGCCGTGCGAACCACCTCCAATGGTCAGCAAGTCGTTATCCATCTTTCTCCCAATCCCAGTCACCTGGAAGCGGTGAATGGAGTCGTTGAGGGGAAAGCCCGGGCCAGACAGCGCCTTCGGGGAGACGCGGAGCGTAGCCGGGTGCTTCCTATTTTGGTTCATGGCGATGCCGCGATGGCTGGCCAGGGCGTAGTCGCGGAAGTCTTCAACTTTTCTAAACTGGCGGGATATCGCACCGGGGGAACCGTACACGTGGTCGTAAATAACCAGATCGGGTTTACGACGGACCCGGCGGATGCACGTTCAAGTCTTTATTGCACCGATGTGGCCAAAGCGATTGGTTGCCCTATCTTTCACGTCAACGGAAACGACCCCTTGGCCGTGGCAATGGTTGCGGAGATTGCCCTCGCCTACCGGCAGAAATTTCGCGAAGACGTGGTGATTGACGTCAATTGCTACCGTAAGCACGGACATAACGAAGCGGATGACCCTGCTTTTACTCAACCAATTCTTTACCGCAAGATCAAGGCAATGCCTTCCATTTCCAGCTTGATATCGAAGCAACTGGTGGCGGAAGGAGAATCCACTGAAGAGGAGTGCGCTGAAATTCATAATCGCTTGCGTCGCCAGTTGGATGCTTCGCTCGAAAAAGTCAAAACCGTTAAGAAATCAAGCACCTTCGATGGCTCGATGGCGGTTCGGCAAATCCCTTACGATTTTACCCCCGTCGACACCTCCGTTGCAAAAAAGGAGTTGGACAAGGTCATCAAGGCTCTTTCCACCCGTCCCGAAGATTTTAAGCTTAACCATAAAATCAAGCGTCAGGTGGACGCCAAGGCCAAAAATTACAAAGCCGGTCAAGGTATCGACTGGGGGCTTGCCGAGTTACTCGCCTTTGGCTCTCTCATGCTTGAGGGAACACCTGTGCGCTTATCCGGTCAGGATAGTGAACGGGGGACATTCAGTCATCGTCATGCCGTGTGGTACGATTCGGAGGATCGGACCCGTTACTTACCGCTTCTGAATATGGAGGATAGGCAGGGCAAGTTCTGCGTGTACAACTCCCTTCTTTCGGAAGCTGCCGTTCTTGCCTTTGATTACGGGTATTCCTTGGATTATCCAAGTATGTTAAGTATTTGGGAGGCTCAATTTGGGGATTTTGCCAATGGAGCCCAAGTGATTATCGACCAGTTTATCATGAGTGCCGAAGATAAGTGGGGAGCCGTTTCGGACATCGTTCTCTTGCTCCCCCATGGTTTTGAAGGTCAGGGGCCAGAGCACAGTTCGGCAAGGCTCGAGCGATTCCTGCAAGGATGCGCCGAGGATAACGTCGTTGTGGCCAATCTGACCACCCCGTCTCAATACTTTCACGCCTTGCGCCGTCAAAAAATCAAAGAATACGCAAAACCACTTATAATTATGGCTCCGAAAAGCCTCCTCCGGCACAAATCCTGTGTATCCGAGCTCAAGGAGTTGACCCGGGGTGGGTTTCAGGAGTTTCTTCCGGACCCCGTACCAAGCACCAAGACCGAAACCCTGGTTCTTTGCTCCGGCAAGGTTTATTATGACCTTTTGGAGGCAAGGGAGGCAGTCAGGTCTCCCAAGTCAACCATCGTTCGCGTCGAGCAATTCTATCCTTTCAACAAGGAAAAATTCAACGAAGTGGTGAAACCCTTCGCCGATGCCAAACGAATTGTCTGGTGCCAGGAGGAACCCGAAAATATGGGAGCTTGGTCTTTCTTGGCTCCTTTTCTGGAAGAGTGTTTCGACCGTAAACCCGAATACGTGGGTCGCACCGCAACGGCAAGCCCAGCGACGGGTTCCCTCACGCTTCACAAGCAAGAGCAAGCCGAGATCGTAGAGAAAGCCTTGGGTCTCGACACAAACAAGAAAAAGTAACAACCCTTTTTTTATCATGGCCATTGAAGTAAAGATTCCCGCCCTCGGCGAGTCGATCAGTTCAGGTATCCTTTCGAGTTGGAAGGTTACGGAAGGATCCTATGTCGAGATTGATCAACCAATTTATGAGCTTGAGACCGACAAGATCACCCAAGAAGGTCTAGCCGAGACGGCCGGCTTGATCTCTTTTCTCGCCCAGGAAGGAGATGAAGTTGAGATTGGCGCAACGATTGCCAGTATTGATGAAGCCGCATCCAAACCAACGGGAGATTCCTCATCTGAGACCAAGCCATCGGATCCCGCCGAGGAAAGCTCCGAGGCCACCCCACCTGAAGAAAAAAAGGACCCACCCAAGGAAAAGGAGGTTACCCCGCCCCCCTCGGTTTTGGCTGAAGCTACCCCTGCCGACCCTACCATCCCCCATTCCCCTGCAGTTAGAAAGATTCTTGCGGAGACTGGAATCGATCCCTCCACTCTTTCTGGTTCGGGTAAAGACGGCAGACTGACCAAGGCCGACGTTCTCGGTGCAGTGAAGGCAGGATCGGCTCCTTCCACCCCAATTCCTGAACCAGCCCCTTCAGTCAAGTCACCCCCGCTTAAGGAGTCCGGTTCTAGTCAGATAGCAAACGAGCGCAGTACACGCCGCCCCCTTTCCCCAATTCGGCGCAAAATTGCCGCCCGTTTGGTCGAGGCTCAACAAACGGCGGCCATTCTCTCGACCTTCAACGAAGTCGACCTCACGGCAGTCATGGCCTTGCGTAAAAGCCACCAGGATTCCTTCGTAAAACAAAACGGGGTCAAGCTTGGCTTCATGTCCTTTTTCGTAAAAGCCGTAGTCCATGCTCTGCAGGCGGTTCCTGGCATTAACTCCCGTATGGAGGGCAATGACCTGGTGGAAAACCATTATTATGACATTGGTGTGGCAGTTGGCACCGAGAAAGGACTTGTCGTCCCGGTTTTGCGCGATTGCGAAAAGCTTTCCTTTGCCGAGATCGAAAAAGGAATCGTAGGCTTTGCCGAAAAAGCAAGATCCGGTGGCATTACCCTGGAGGACATGCAAGGCGGATGCTTCACCATAACGAATGGAGGGATTTACGGATCCATGCTTTCGACCCCTATCATCAACCCACCCCAAAGCGGAATTCTTGGAATGCACGCCATTCAGGAACGGGCCGTTGTGAGCAACGGTGAGATCGTCATTCGTCCGATGATGTATCTCGCCTTGTCTTACGACCACCGAGTCGTCGACGGCAAAGAAGCGGTGACTTTCTTGATCAAGATCAAAGAAGCAATCGAGGAACCGGCCCGTCTGGCCTTGGGAATCTAATCATGAGTAAATTGCAAGAGTTCGACGTCGTCGTAATAGGAGCTGGGCCGGGTGGTTACGTCTGCGCCATCCGATGCTCCCAACTGGGAATGAAGACTGCCTTGGTGGAGAAGAATCCGCGTTTGGGGGGGACCTGCCTGAACGTCGGCTGTATCCCGAGCAAGGCTCTTTTGCACTCCACCGAAATTTACCACGAACTCATGCATGGAGCGTCCGCCCACGGCATCATGGCCAAGGGGATTAGTCACGACCTGCCCGCCTTGATGAAAAGGAAGGACTCGGTGGTCGACCAGCTTGGCAAGGGCGTGAAGGGGTTGGTTTCGAAAAAAGGCGTGACCGTCCTTACCGGTTCCGCCCGCCTTCTCGGCGAGGGCCAAGTCGAAGTCTCTTCCGACCAAGCGAAAGAAGTGGTCAAGGCCAGGGATATCATACTTGCAACAGGCTCAAAGCCCGTGGAGTTACCCTTTCTGCCTTTCGATGGAAAACAGGTCGTTCACAGCGATCATGCGATCGCCTTTGACAAAACCCCCAAGAAAATGATCGTTGTAGGGGGAGGTGCAATTGGGCTTGAACTCGGTTGCGTGTGGTCGCGTTTGGGTACGAAGGTGACGGTCGTCGAATTTCTGCCCGAGATTTGTCCGCAATTGGATTCGGATGTAGCGAAAGCCGCTCGTCGGATCCTTTCCAAGCAAGGGCTTGAATTCATGCTTTCGACCAAGGTAGCGTCCGCCCGCTCCACCAAAACAAAGACCACTTTGACCGTAGAGAACGAAAAAGGGAGCTCGGAGATTGAGGCCGAGCGCGTATTGGTTGCCGTAGGCCGTGCTCCTTGTTCGGATGGACTTGGCTTATCCGAGGTCGGGGTCGAGCAGGATGAAAAGGGACGGGTTCTCGTCGATTCGAATTTTTCCACCAACGTTTCTGGTATCCGGGCGATCGGGGACTTGATTCCCGGACCCATGCTTGCCCACAAAGCCGAAGAGGATGGAGTCGCTTGCGCTGAAATCCTCGCGGGCCAGGCGGGGCACGTCAATTACGACATGGTCCCGGGAGTCGTTTACGTCGATCCGGAGATCGCCAACGTTGGCTTGAGCGAAGCACAGGCCAAGGAAAGACAGATCCCTACCCGATGCGGATCTTTTCCCATGGCCGCTAATGGTCGAGCCCTTGCGACGGGAGCAACCGATGGAATCGTCAAGGTGGTGGCTCATTCTGAGACCGACCGTTTGCTAGGGGTTCAAATCGTTGCCAAAGGTGCTTCTGAGTTGATCGCTTCCGCGGTTGCTCACATGGAATACGGTGGCTCGGCCGAGGATTTGGCCCGCACCATTCACGCTCATCCCACCCTGGCTGAATCCCTCAAGGAAGCTGCTTTGAGTACCGACGGTATCGGGCTGCATAGCCTTTAGACCTTAACGTGAGAGTTCCTCGATGGGCAGTGCTTGTCGGACTTCATTTTGGTCAAGCCACCATGCCTTTTCGGCAGTGAATTCGTAGGTGCCCTCAAAGCCCCTTTTGGAAGTCTTTTTGTCGAGTGCCCCAGAAAGTATTACCACTGAACCCCGGGGGCTGGTATAGCGCAGCTGGAATGCACCGGGAGAAAGGGTAAATCTTTTTCCCTGCCTTATGTCTCGAACCCTGCGAAGGTTGCATTTGTTTCCTACCGCCTGAGAGGATTCGACAAGGCCCAACGCTTCTCCGTCCTCAGTGAAAAGCAAACAGGGTCCGGGCTGCCTAAAATAGGTGGTCCAAGAGGAGGGCCTTGCCCGTCTATTGGCCAATATCTCTGATGAAAAATTAAGGGCACTCTCAGGAACTTTTTCTGCAACTGCCGATTTCCGCGATCTGCTCATCAATCCTAAATCCTTCTGCTCGGGAGCCGTTAGGGATTCAATCTCGGGCTCGAAACCTTTGGGTTTTGACCGCAAAATTTCTTCAACGGATTCTTCTTCGCGGATAGGACCAAGCTCAGCCTCTTTGCCTAAGATCGCTGGAGGGGTGGCACTTTGATAAGCAATCTGGCTTTTCGCTTGTCCCTCAGGTTTAGGAGAAGGTAGCAAAAGTTGCTCGTTCTTCATGGGAGCAGGCGGAACGGCGGCTAAAAAAGAGTCGGAGGCTGGATTCTTTTCTTTGGAAGAGGTGAGAGGGGCTGGTGGCACTGGTGTGGAAAAGGCGTCAGCTAACTTGATTTCTCGAGCATCGGCCTCGATTAAGTCATTGAGTGCCACGACTTCCTTCCGGGTTCGATCGGACAATATCGATTCTGCCTCCAAACTCGATAGAGCGATCAATTGTTCGTCCACATCCGTCATGATTTTATCAACTTCGACTTTTTTCAAGACAGGAGAATTTTGACTAATGCCAACGGAATCAGCGCTCTTTTTTGATTCACTACTTTCTTGCGCAAGGTCAGCTGCCTGGAGGTTAGCTTTCGTAATAGAATCAAAATCCTTATCCCCCTCGTAGGTGAGAGAAACCTCCTCTGATTCGGGTTCATCGAAAAGACTTGGATATCCCGCCAAAAAGGCAGCGCAGGCAGCGGCAGCGAGAGGACCCCAAAAGATTGGGCTGGAAAGTAATTTCCTTTGAATCGGCTCGGCTTCCAGGGAGTAGTTTTCACTTTTCTTTTCACCCTCCCCATTTTCCTCAACAATGGACTTCAAATTTTTGATGCGGTCAGTATCCAAAGACATGTCTTTTTCTATTTTTTCAAACGGTTGTTTGCACGCATCTTCCAGTAAACCGAGGGTACGACCGAGATTCTCTTTGGCATCATTCCACTCGGAATGCTCTGCACAAAGTCGTTCGATTTCCAAGCTCTCCTCGGGGCTGGACTCGTTGAGAAGGTAATCAATTAACCTTCCATCGTCTGGCTTTCTCAATTCTTTCTCGCTCATCAAGTTAAGCCCTCCGTTTTCATGTCAATGGTCAGATCCTTTATCACATTGTGTAGTTTAAAGCCTACATTACTGACGCTCAAACCACTTTTTACCGAGATTTCCTTATAGCTGAGCTTTTTTTCGAACTTCAAGTGGAGCAATTCGCGCAAGTCATCGGGAAGTATTGACAGAGCGTGCCTGACCCGCCCTTTGGCTTCTTTGCTCTCTAATTGAGCGGCTGGGCTTTTTTCATCTCGTTCAGAGCTATCCAAGAAATCCATTTGTTCTTCCTCTCCAATTGTTTGAACCCTTCCGTGCTTTCGCAAGTGACTGATGCATAAATTTCTCGTCGTTCGATAAAGCCAAGCCTTTGGTTCGCGAACTTTTTCCTCCTCTTTGAAAAAGCGAACGAAAGCCTCTTGCACCATATCCATTGCTTCATCTCGGTCGTTTAAGGTTTGATAAGCATAAATCATGAGAGGTTTTTCAAGTTTTTCAAACCATTCGCCCAACTGGCTTTCGGAGCCAATCGGTTGATCCGGTAAATTGGGAGAATCCTGCTGTTCGGGCATTCTAGACTATTTTGAGGGTTATGCATCCGAACAATAAAGACGCAAAACCGTGAAAAAAATTAGAAATTATTTTCAAATTTTCCAAAATCATCATTCCCCGAACAATTCCTTCATCCTCTCGAGCCCAATCTTAAGAGTTTCCGCCGGATCCTTTGCCCACCACTCCGCGTTGAAAAGTTCCAGGCTTACCGTGCCATCATATCCGATTTCCCGGAGGACCTCGATCTCGGCAGCCAAATCGATTTGTCCGTCTCCAATCATCACGCGATCGGGGTCGGTCTGGGAGCCGGGGCCTTTTCCCTGAGTCGCATCGTCGATATGGTAATGACTGATTTTGTCGAGGGGGATTTCCCGCAAGTCTTCCAAGGTAGACTCACTGTTCCAATTGTGAAAGGCATCGAGAATGAGGGTGGCATCGTCTTCCCCTGACCTTTGCACGATTTCCCATGCTTGTTTGAGGGTGTGTACGGATCTGAAGAAACTTATGTACTCGAAAGTCGGACGGATGCCCTCTTCGCGGCCGATCTTCAGCAATTCGCAATACCTTTCGGGCAAATGACCGGTCTCTTCCATTTCAAGCGGAGGTGTGGCAACAATGAAGGGAGCTCCCAAACGGGCCCCCAAGGCAAACCTTCTGCGGGCTTCATCCAAAACGAGTTGATGCTCCCATCCATCGAAATCCCCCCATTGGCGCATTGCGATAACCGAAGGAACGATCATACCCTGGTCTGCGATTGCTTTTTCAACATCCGAGACTTCGCCCCCCCGAGCCACGAATTCCCAGACGTCGTTGAGCCAAAGTTCAATGCCATCGTACCCGGCTTCTCCCACCAAACGGATTTTGTCCATGAGGGCTTGTGGTTTAATGGTGCTGGTATTCAGGCAATAAATCATGTGGGATTCAAGTTAGCTAAAGTAATTGCGATTTTCTCAAGCCCTAATCGAACTGCAATGCAAGGCAAGGGTAATGTTTTTCTCAACAAAAATGGCTCTATCGAAGCCCTTAGCCTGCGGTTGCGGCTTTTATTGCCCCTGCTTGTTTTTGGGGAATGGGATTTTGTTCTCGAAGGAAGGAGGTTGTTTTTTATTTCCCGAACTCCGATTCCGGACCTTGTTTGCGTTCCTTTCGATCGTTTGGTCCAGCTGACTGACCAAGTCTTCGATTCGCATTGCGGAAGCACCGCATTCGTAGGCGCAGTTACGTATGAGTCCGTCATTGGTCGCGACCACGATCCGCTCGGGAGATTTGGATGCCATCAGCATCCGTTCAATCACCCCGTCGGCTCCTTGGGAGGACGAGGAATGGATCACGGTATAGTTTTTCATGTTCGCATGCTTGGAAAGGCTTGAGCGGCTTCCTCTACCATCAAAGACTAAGGTAAGAACACAATGGTCTCCTGTGGCGAGAGGTTCGAGCAAACGCAACAGGCTGTCCCGGGCTAGGTTACGGTCCATTTCCAGTTCTCTGGCTAAAGTGGGAATTGCGTGCATCGCATTGTTCCCGTCCACTATCAGATGTTCTTGCATTTTCCGTAGATTCAATAAAGGAGTTTTTACCTCACTATCCAAGATTCTCCTTCAACCGCAATTTTTAAGTCTATTTACCAGTTATGAGTTTAGCATTTTTATTTCCCGGTCAGGGCTCCCAGTCGGTGGGCATGGGAGCAGATCTTTTCGAGCGCTTTCCCGACTTAGTGAGGGAAGCAGACGAGTTGCTTGGGTATTCTATCCGCTCTCTTTGCCTCG
>TARA_B100001057_G_scaffold46568_2_pt1 | contig 18377 bp, 24 predicted proteins | sample TARA_B100001057 | Tara Oceans TARA_B100001057 (sample SAMEA2621839) | marine metagenome | biome: marine biome (ENVO:00000447); feature: surface water layer (ENVO:00002042); material: "saline water (ENVO:00002010), including plankton (ENVO:xxxxxxxx)" | depth 5 m
GTGGCATGAAAAGATGGTGTGGAAGTTTTCTAAAAAATATAACTTTAGTAAATATCAAGTTTTAATATTCACTTGGTTAGAAGGAATACTTATAGGTGTTGTTTTATGTAAGTTTATTTTCTAAATCAATTGTCCCTTCAAAAACAAAATTTGCTGGGCCAGTAATATATATTTTAGAATATTCCTTTTCTTCTGAATTAAATTCTACAAACAGATTTCCACCTTTACATTCCATGGTAATTTTATTTTTATTAGTAATATTTAGGTAATTCATGCAAATTGCCGATGCTGTAGAACCAGTTCCACAGGCAAGAGTCTCATCCTCAACACCCCTTTCATATGTTCTTATTTTAAATTTTTCATCATCAATTTTCTCCACAAAATTCACGTTAACACCTTCATCTCTGTAATAATCATTATACCTTATTTCTCTTGCTGAATTATAGACATTAAGAGATTCGGTGTCATCTGATCTAATTACAAGATGTGGTGAGCCAGTATCAACCCATATACCATATTCATTTTCAATTATATCAGAGATGATATTCATCTCCATTTTAATTAAATTATTATTAAGAATTTCAGCATTATGAAACCCATCAAATGCTTTAAACGTAGTTTTATTTTCTATAATTTTATTTTTATGAGCAAAAGAAACAGCACACCTAGAGCCATTTCCACAAAGGGATCCAATTTCACCATCTGGTGTAAAATGGAGAATTTCAAAGTCTGATTTTTTACAATTTTTAATAACAATAACACCGTCAGCACCAACACCAAAGTTCCTATTGCACAGAAGACTAACTAGCGAAGAATTTACTTTTATATTATTTTCTCTATTATCGACAATAATAAAGTCGTTTCCCGCGCCATTAAATTTATTAAAAGAAATTTTCATTAATGCGCAAAGCTAAAAAAATTAAGCCAATATTTAATCGCTTAAAATATTATTTACCGTTTTGAATTGGATCTGTATCAGGCATTAATTTGTTTAATACAAAATACACTGGACAGAATTTAGTAAATGGACTTATTATCTGAAGAAAACCAACTCCTATAACAATCCACAAAAAACTATAATTTCCTGTTATATAGCTTAATCCAACTCCTGATAAATAAAGAATACCAACTAATGCATCGTGAGCCCTAACTTTTGATATATTTTTTTCCATGTTTTAATTTATTTAAAAATAAATATTTATTTGGTAAATTACACGCACATACTTAAAATTAACAAATGAAAAAAACTATAATTTCATTTATTTTTCTCTTAATTTATTCATGTCAATCAAGTGTATCAGAAAATAACATTGCTATTGTCATTCATGGTGGAGCAGGTACAATACTAAAAAAAAATATGACACCAGAATTAGAAGCAGCTTATTTAGACAAATTAGAAGAAGCAGTTATGACTGGATACGATATACTAAAAGCAGGTGGTTCAAGTCAATTGGCAGTTAAAGAGACAATTATAATAATGGAGGATTCGCCATTATTCAATGCAGGAATTGGCGCAGCTTTGACCAATAAAGAAACAGCAAGTTTAGATGCCTCTTTTATGGAAGGTGAGAATCTTAACGCTGGAGCGATAGCTGGTTCAAAATATATTAAAAATCCAATTATTGCAGCAATTTCTGTTATGGAAGACTCACCTCATGTTTTGCTTTCTTCCGATGGTGCAGATAAATTTGCAATTAAAATGGGTTTAGATACTGTCCCTAACTCATACTTTATAACTGAAAGACGCTTAAATGCAGTTAGAAAAGCAAAAGAAAATGATATGACAACTTTTAATGATAGTTTTATAAATGATTCAAAATATGGAACAGTTGGCTGTGTGGCAATTGATAAGAAAGGGAATATATCATCTGGTACTTCAACTGGAGGAACAACAAACAAAAAATGGGGAAGGATAGGGGATGTCCCTATAATTGGTGCTGGAACATATGCTAATAATGATTGTTGTGGTATTTCAGCTACAGGATGGGGAGAGCATTTTATAAGAAATGTTGTAGCATACGATATAGCTGCTCAGATTATTTATGATAATAAAAGTATTGGAGAAGCATCAATTAAATCATTAGATAAGGTTATGAAATCAGGTGGTGATGGAGGTGTAATAGGTCTTGATAAAAAGGGTAATATATCAATGGAGTTTAATACAGCCGGAATGTACAGAGCATCTGTTGATATAAATGGGAATGTAACAATTAAAATTTATTCTGATTGATTAGAAGGTTTATAAACCTTTCTATCACTTAGATTCATTAATACTTTGTTTTTTGAGTAAAGAAGTGGGAAGAATTTGTCATTACCCCAGTCTTCATACAAATTTTTATAAAATTTGCTTTTTGGATTACCACTTTGTCCTGGTGAATTAGTTGCAAAACTATTATCCCAATCCTTTGTATTTATAACAACTCTAAAGCTCCCACCGGATCTTTGGTTTAATTCATTTGATGTAGAACCTGGGGTATATCCATCTCCACCTCTAGGATAAGTTTTTAAAGCAATTATATCCTTAATTGAGTCGTTAACAATTTTTTCAAGAGGGTGAAATATCTTAACATGTTTGTAATTACTCTGTCCATAAACCCAATCACTTGAGTCCTCACCATATTTTTCTTCTAAACTATTAATAGCTAGATCAAATGTTTTATCAAGGAATAGACTTTTTTGTTGACTATTCATCTTTGATATACCCTCAATAACTTTATAGATTTGAACTTCAATGTATTTTTGTACTGGTTCTGGAACATACTCTTTCATAAATTCAAAATAAATCTGAGTTTGCCATTCAATATATATTCCCGCCTCAATAGAATTTTTATCTAAGACATTATTCCATCTTGAAAGTTTTTCAAAGTGTTCAATATTATTATTTATATGTCCTTTTGAGAGTTCAATAATTTGCTTTGATGGTATAGAGAAATAGTCTATTTGAAGATTAATCATATCTTCCATATTAAATTTATCCTTACTCTCTAAAACACTATTAACCCTGTCACCTCTATATGGATCAGCCCAGTCATATCCGATTGCATCCCATCTATTATAATCCTGTGGAGTTACATTTTGATTAGCAGTAGCTATATATCCTTTTTCAGGATTAAAAAGACCTGGTTTCTCAATTATATCAAGATAACCATCCCATTCAAAATTACCCTCTCCACTAACTGGAACAAGACCACTATGGGTTTTTCTAATAGGAGCAATTCCAACAGATTGCCAACCTATATCACCGTATTTGTCAGCCCAAACCATATTTTCTCCTGGAATATTAAAATAATTACATGCTTGTCTGTACTCTTCCCAATTTTTAGCTTGGTCCATTCTTAATGATGCTAAATAAGGAGACCCTCCAATCTCAGACCACCCATTTTTAACAGCATATGCTTTTTTCCTTTTTTTATCAATGAATGTAACGGGTCCATGAACTGAATAGAACAACTCAACATTAACATCATCCTTATCTTTCACAGCAATAGATTCATTAACTACTTCAAAGTTTCTCCACTCACCTTTATGCATGTACTGTTTAAAATTATTAGGATTTAAATCATAAACATATAAATCTTCAGCATCTGTCCTAAAAACAGTAAGTCCCCATGCACCAATCCCATTATGACCAATTGATATTCCAGGAATTTCAGGTTCTCCTCCACCAATCACATTCCATCCAGGTGCAACTAAATGGGCCATATATCTCAAAGAAGGGTTTGAAAGAGATCTATGAGGGTCATTAGCTAGTAAAGGATATCCATTAAAAGATTTATCACCTGAAATTACCCAGTTGTTACTTCCAATTGAATATCTGTCATTTATATGCTTGGATATATATTTAAAAGCTAAATCATCTTCAGATTGATATTTTTCCTTTAGGTAATGCTTCTTAAATTCTATAGGTTCTCTGTATGCATCGTATAATCTTAAAATGTCTTGTTTTAAGTCCTCATATGTTAGGCTTTCATCTAATTTTATAATTGGATCTTTTGGATGAAACCATAAAAGTTCCTTTGTTTTCTCTTCACCAATAAGTGAAACAGTCCTACCTATATTTAGTTCATCTTCAAGATTACCTAAAAGTCCTTGATGACGCGAAATTACATCTTCATTTGTCCATTTTTTTGGTTTTATACCTAATATTTCAAATTCAATAGGTAGTTGGCTTGGGTCTTGATTTATTTCTTCTATATATCTATTGATGCCCAACACAAATGATGAAACAATCTCAAAACCATCTTGATGATAATGATTTAATTCATCTACCATATTACCTCTAAATTTGAATAGTCTAGTTCCAATATCTCTATCTAATTCATCATCACCAAAAATTTCAGAAACTGTACCAGTGGCTTGTCTTCTCCAAATTTCAAATTGAAAAAGCCTATCCTTTGCTGCAAGGTATCCTTGCATAAAGAATAAGTCCTTTTGATTATTTGCATATATGTGATTTATACCATAGTTATCTCTAAGAACTTCAACCTCATCCAATAAACCGTCAATTTGAGATGTGTTAGTACATGAGTAGATTAAAATTGAAATGAGTATTAATACAGACCTTTTCATAAGATTTAACTTTTTCTAATTTATCAAAAAAATATCTCTTGTGCTAATCTAAATGTATTTGAATGAGCTTCAATTATATCCTTAAGAACCATTGAATAACCTCCTCCCATTGAAACCTGAACTGGTATTGAATTTTTCTTGCAAAATTCTAGAATATATTTATCTCTTTCTTTACAACCCTCTATTGACAATGAGAGCCTACCTAATTTATCATTAGCGAGTACATCAACTCCGGATAGGTAAAATATGAAATTAGGTTCAAATTGATCTACTATTCTGGGAACAGTTTCTTTTAAAACTTTCAGGTACTCTGAATCACCTGTTTTATCGTCAAACTCAATATCTAAATCACTTTTTTCTTTTCTAAAAGGATAATTTTTTTTTCCATGAAAAGAAAGTGTAAATACATCTGGATTTAAATTAAACAAAGATGCGGTTCCATTTCCTTGGTGAACGTCAAGATCGATTATAAGTATTTTTTTAGCTAATTTTTTGGATAGCAAATAATTAGCAGCAATTGCTTGATCATTTAACATACAAAATGCTTCACCTCTGTTATAAAATGCATGATGAGTACCACCTGCTATATTCATTGATATTCCATTCTTAATTGAATAACCAGTGCATTTAATAGTTCCTTCTGCAATTTCTAATTCTCTGTTTACTAATTCTTGACTGAGTGGAAACCCAATTTCTCTAATTTCTTTGTTAGATAGTTTTAATGATGTAAATCTCTTAAAATACTCTTCTTCATGAGTAATAAGGACTAGCTCATTTTTAATTTTTGTCGGTTTAAAAAAATTAGAATCTAAACAAGTACCTTCTCTTATCAATTGCTCTGGGATTAATTCATATTTTATCATAGGAAACCTATGATTCTCATCCAAAGAATAGATATAGTTCTCGTTAAAAGCAATTTTTAGCATTCAGATAAATATAAAAAAAAAGACCTCAAAAAGAGGTCTTTTAACTTTACTAAGATGATATTTAATCCCATGAAGATGAGCTCATTTCGGGCATAAGCATTAAATGTCTTATCCTTCTACCATCTTCGACTAATGCATCATCAACACTATTACTATCTTGTTCATAGGCATCATTTCCATACATTTCATCGTATTTTGCAATCATATTTTGAAGAGGCTCAACATAATCGTTTGCCTGACCAACATATCCATCATGACTAAACCTAACTTGAACCCAATTTCCAGCACATCCTGAGGAACACCATAGAACGTTCATAGCAGATTCATATCCACTTGCTTCCATAGCTTTTCTAACTCTTTGTCTGAATCTCCAGAAGTCTTGCTCGCCAGAATCTTTATAATTGTAATAGATGACTCTTCTTAAATTCCCGTAAGAATCCTCCGGGACATATGAAAGATTGTTATTTCTCGTCCAAATTCTTGAAGTACCCTCCTCATAGTAAGGTGCAACATTCTTATTCCAATACTCTTGTTCTTTAGTATCAGCTTCCCAGCTATCTATTTCTCCAATTGACTCCATCCATCTGACTCTAATGAAATCATTTGTATTTTGGCCAGTAAGAATCCTAAAAGTAAAATACTTATCTGATCCTTCACCATCATTATACATTTTTGTTTTTTTGGAGACGTTAGTCATGAATTTTTCCATTTGTCCATCTTTAACTTTTAAAAGTCTTGCCTGACCAACTTGAGCAGATAAAGGTGCTACAAATAAAATTGTAAGTAATATTAATATATATTTTTTCATTTTTTTAGTTTTTAAAATTATTAATCTGAACTAGCTTCAGGTATAAATCTCATATGAATTCTACCTCTTCCATTCTCAAGAAGTGCTGCATCTACTTTATTACCATCTTGTTCGTATGCATCATTTCCATATAATTCATTGTATTTTTCTACCATTTTTGGTAACATTTCTTGATTATATCTTTGCTGATCTGCAAAACTTTCATATTCAAATAATATTAAAGCTAAGTTACCATCACATCCTGAAGTACATGAAACAGAATGCATTGATCCTTTTGGCTGAGTATCCATTGCTTTTCTTGCAGCAACGATTCTTTCTCTAAATCTCCAGAAGTCTTGTTCACCTGAATCTTTATATCTGTATACTAAAACCATTGTATGGTTTTGATCTTCTGAATTTACATTGTGAGACATCTCACCAACATAATTCCACATGTACATTCCGTTAGTAGATCCGTTTTCAATATATGGTCCAACATTCTTCTGCCAATATTGGGACTCTTCTGAATTCATATCCCAATTGTCCATATATTCAGCGTTTGCAGCTCTCATTCTCCATATTTTTCCTGCATCTTGTCCAGTAAGAATTTCATAAGTAAAGAAACTTGCTGAATCATCACTATTATTGTATTTCTTTGTTTTCTTACCTGCCATTTCAATAAACTTATCCATCTGTCCAGCTTTGACCTCTATAGTCCGAGTTGTAAGCTGACTTGAAGCAAATGAGAAGCTTAAGGTTAAAATTGCTATTAATAAATTTTTCATAAATAATTGTTTTTTGATTGATAACAATATTAGTAAATTATTTTTATTTAGAACAATTCTAAATAATAAATATTAATACTATAATACTAATATGTTGATTATCAACATCAACGTTAATATTATAAGAATCATATCACTAAAAAATTTAATAGGGTCTTTCATTTTTTTATTTTGGGTTCAATGATAAATTTCCATATTATTAAAAATAAAAGTGTAAGAAAAAGAAGTCTTATATCAATTGAATCCGTATAATTTAAAAAATCTCTCATTTTTTTCTATAATATCTTATTAGAGAATATCCAAACAAAACTGAACCGATACCTAAAATTAAATATGGATTTAAAAACTTATCAATTAAATTAATTAACATCATTAAAGCTAATATATTTAACGAGATCGAAGTAAGTGCTGCAATTATTAGTTTTAAATCTTTCATTAAGTACGATTAAATTTATTGACTTAAATAACTTTGATGCTAATTTAGCCCAATAATTAATAAATTTAATTTTTTAATTTCAAGTAAAATTATAATATGACTTATTCAAAACTAAAATCATTTCTTGGCACCAGATACGATGATGTTTTTTTTTCAAAAGGAAAGGATTTTTCTGATTCTTTGAATAAGAACGGAATTCTAGTCTTTAAATCCTTTATTTCAGATCATGGTTTAGATATTTTAAATGATGAAGCAAAAAAATTGAAGAAACTATCTTTCAAAAGTTCATCTGATTATAATGTCTATATTTCAGAACATGATAATTTATTTTCTGATAATAGCCCAAGAAATAGACGTATGAGTACATCTAAAAAATGTATACCAAATGATTTGATTCCTGAGGATTCATTACTTCAAATAATTTATAATTCAGATTTAATTAAAAATTTTTATTGTGACTTATTAAAAAAAAATCAATTATACTCATATGCCGACCCTCTGTCTAGTATTAATATAAACTATTATGATAAAGGCGATGCTTTAGGGTGGCATTTTGATAATTCAGATTTTACAATAACATTATTGTTGAAGAACTGTATCAAAGGAGGTGTTTATGAGTTCTTTAATAATATGAGATATAATGATGGAAAGGAAAATTACGATTTTGTTGAAAAAATATTAAATAATAAAGTCAGTGGTACTAAAGTAGAAAGTCTTGAAGGAGATTTAATGATATTCAAAGGAAATAAATCTATTCATCAAGTTACTGCAGTAGAAGAGGGAGAGAGGATATTAGTAACCTTTAATTATAATGAAGTGGAGGGAATTCCTCTCTCAGAACAATCTAGAAAAACCTTTTTTGGAAGGATAAAATAAAAAAGACCTCCGAAGAGGTCTTATTGATTATTCAGAAACAGCTCTCTGCTGTTCATACACATTAAAGTTTATGATTTTACCATCACTAATGACTGCATCATGAACTTGATAAAAAATAGTTTCTTCACCATCAATAGTAAGAGTCATTTGATGACCTGAAGTTACATAATTATTAACTTGTCCTGTTTCATTATTTTCCCCAGTATTATTGATAAACCATTGTGATGTCCATTTTACATCTGTAGCCGCTACCCATTCCTTCAGAAACTCAATGTGAGCTTCATTACCCTGTATATACTGACCAGCTGGCCCCCATACTTTAATATCATCTGAGTTCATCTGAGCTATTTTGTCATAATCTCTGTCATTATGAGCAGTTAGATATTCAAACCATACTTCAGTAATATTTGTCTCTAAAGTTATGTCAGATCTCTCACCATTTTCTCCAGTGCTAAATCCAATAACAACAGGTGAGTTGTCAGAAGTTTCACAAGAAAATGTAACCATACAAATCGATAGAATTAATATATATAATTTATTCATTTTTGTTTTTTTAAAATTTGATTAAAGTTAAGTATAAATATCATACATAATAAATGATTAATCATTTAGTGATAACTCATTCATAATTTTGCACCTAATCTGTCTTAACCAGTCTCTTAAATTTTAGAGTTGTAAAAATACCAATTAAAGCAGATATTGAAAGTATCATATATACAAATTGATGACCCATGATTCCAGGATAACTGTCTAATAAGTAACCATAAATTGGTGTTGCAAAAATATCAGGGGAGTATCCAATAATTGAAACTATTCCAATTGCAGTTCCTGACATTGCTATTGGGATATCACCATCATTTAATATTGAGAAATATAATCCTCTTATTGCATATGTTCCAGTTGCAACTATAAATAAGGATAATAGAAAAAGATAATTAACTGATGAATTTATAATTCCACTTGCAAATAGAATTGAACCTATTAACATTACAATGAAACCATAGAGAATATTATTGATATTACCTGTTTTATCAGAAAATAAGCCAACTGATATACAAACAATGGGTCTAAGATATTGTTGATAAGCACCTATTTTAGCAGCACTAATTTGATCATAGTTCATAACTTCAGAGGCGTATAGAGAGTAAATATCGGTTATTTTATACCCCATATATGCGCAAAGTATTATCACTGCAATTAAATAAATAGAGGTTGATTTCATGAGTTTTCTCATAGTTTTAAAGTCTCCAATTCTTTCGCTATCAGATATTTCAATCTTTAAAAATAAATAAACGATAACACCAACTATAAATACAATCAGTGACGATACACCAATAACATACTTAAATGCTTCTTGCTTTTGTGTTATATTGGCAACTGAAATATCTGTAGTAATTATTATAGAAAAAATTATTACACCAATTACACCAATTGAAGAAGCAACAATACCTCTTCCGCCATCTAGAAAGCTAAAAGTTTTTCCTTGTTTTTTCTTACCTCCAATCATTCTGGTTGCTTTAATCATAGGTGCCCAAAAGAGAAAAACTGTTGTGAAACCCCAATATGCAAATAAAATCTGCAATACTAAATATGATGGATATGACATTAATATAATCCCTCCTAGAGATGTTAAGATTAAAGATGAAGCTAAAAGTTTTCTAGGGGAGTATCTGTCAGCTAAAATACCACCATATAAATATGACAAAAAAGCAACTATACCATAGGTAGAAAAAAGGGTCCCTAATTCTAGATTTGTTAGGTTAAATACGTCTAAGAATGTTGGCCTAAATACTCTAGCTAAAACATATGGTAATATATATATTGATTCTGCCGCAAGAATTAAAACAACTAAATATGTGTAGTACCTTTTGATATGCTATATGTTAGGTTAATTTATTTAAAAGTTCCTCTGAATCTAATATTCTTGCAAACTCTTTATTAAGATTAGCAATTGAAGTTTCATAAACATTCTCACAATGAATTATCTTTCCATTAATTCCCTCTGTATTAAAACAAGCAGTTGAATCTGAAACTAAATATGTTTCATATCCATAGTTTGCAGACATTCTTACTGTTGATGATATACAATGATTAGTTGTCATTCCAACTATAACAACTTTAGATATGTTTTGCTCGTCAAGAATTGATTTTAGATTAGTATCAATAAATGCACTATTTACATTTTTAGTAATTATTTTTTCATTATTCAATGGCATAACATAATCATTAAATTCAAAACCTTTTTTTGATTTATGTAGTTTTGAGTCAGAGTAAATTGAACTGTGCCTAACATGAACCAGGGGGAGTTTTTTTGATCTCCAAAAATTTAGAATTTTCCCACATACTAATTCTGCGTTGGGATTATTTCTTACTATACCAGGATAATCACTTTCCTGAAAAGCTTTTTGAATATCAATTAAAATTAATATTGGATTATCTTTTAGCTTGATAATTTTAATATTTAGAATTAAATACTATTGTAATACAATTGCATTTTAATAACTTATAATAAATATATAGAAATTGAATCAATTATTAAGGCTTCATGCAATTTGGAATCCACATGTTTATCATGGGTGGGGTAGAGATAGAAAATTTTTTGAAGGATGGTATTACAAGATAGTTTCGAAAAATAAAGATTATGCCTTTGCAATCATTCCTGGAATAGCAATGGATGAAGAAGGAAATAAACAATCATTTATTCAAATATTGGATGGAAGGAAACATCATGCTGAGTATCATAAATTTGACTCTTCTTTTTTTAAACCCACGCCAAAGGTTCACAGGCTATCAATAGGAAATAATTTTTTTAGTAATGATAATCTGAAACTAGATCTGCCTGAGATCAAAGGTGAATTAAATTTTACTAATTTACATCCTTGGTCATCCAGCTTTTTCTCTCCAGGAATTATGGGTCCATATTCATTCATACCATTTATGGAGTGTTATCATGGCATTTTAAGCATGAACCACAAAATTAATGGTACAATTTATTACAGGGGAAAAAATATTTCGTTTGATGATGGTAAAGGCTATATTGAAAAGGACTGGGGTCATTCTTTCCCTGAAGCATATATATGGATGCAATCAAACCATTTTTCAAACCCTAATTTATCAATAAAATCTTCAATAGCTATAATTCCATGGCTCAACAACTCATTTATAGGACACATTGCAGGAGTTCTTATTGATGGTAGATTAATTGAGTTTACAACTTATAACGGATCAAAAGTTATTTTGTGTGATATAACTGAAGAGTTAGTTGAATTAAAGGTAGAGAATAAATCATTTGTTTTATCAATTAAGGCAGATAGGGAAGAGGCTACCACTCTAGCAGCTCCAATTAGTGGATTTATGTCTGGGAGAATTGACGAGAGCATGAATTCTAAAATCAGATTAAAATTATTTGAAAAGAGAACTAATAAAATAATTTTATCAGATACCGGTAATTCTGCTGGTATTGAAGTTGCAGGTAACTACAAAAAGCTTCTAAAAAAACCCTCTTAAAGAGGGTTTTTAAACTTTAATGAAATTAAAAAGAATTACTCCATCTCTGCATCCCATTGATGAATACGGTATATTTTACCATCTCTTATAAAAACTCTATCTATAATTCTTAAATTTTCTTGAGAACCATCCTTTAGATATCTTCTTTCACTAAATGCAACAGTGACTCTTGTGTAATCAGAACCTGAAATTTTTAAAGGGACAGCATTCCAGACTCTTCTTGTTATAGAATCATAAGGAGAATGTAACTGCATAACTACACCTGGAACATCCTCTAATCCCATTGTCATTGATTTTCCTCCTTGAGGAGGCCAATATGTTACTGAGTCAGCCATCTTTTCTGTCATATAATCGATATTTTTATCAGCATAAGCTAGTATAAGATCTACAGCTAGCTTAGTGTCCTCGTCGGAGCCAAGTATGTATTTGTCTCCATCAGAATTTGCAATACCTGCTGATACTTCAACTGATTGTTGGCAAGATAACATTAGAAATGCAAACAATATGTAAATAAGTTTTTTCATAATTAATTGATTTATACTCTAAAGTAAAAAAATAACTTTATAATTTTAGTAACAATCTTAAATAACTAATTATGAACGAAATAGAAATATTAAATTATGCTCAAATGAACTTCATTCAAAATGGATTATACATGGTAGCTTTTACGGCATTTGTATTTATAACCTTTAGGCTTATGAGGTTTCAAAGAGAGCAAAATGCCAATTTATTTGGTAAAGTTTTAGTGACCATTTTTGGACTCTGTACAGTATTTTTTGGATATAATGTGTTCTCATTTTTATATGTAAATCAACTTGGCCAGTCATACAGGTTATCTGAACTTCAGTCCTCAGGTGTTGAGCTATCTGCATTATCACAAGATTGGATTGATTATATTGGATATACAGTTAGTGATGGACTTCCAATACCATTTGGTCCTGAGCCAGCAGCATATGTTTTTCTTATTACATTAGCTATAATGGTTATAGCAGGTATATGGGTTAATCTATCCAAAGAATAAAGTACCTCCCCTGATGAAGTAAAAAGCCGTATTCGGTAAATAGTAATCAGGGGTTTTTTTATTTATTAAACAGTAATAATAATGTCTAGTAAAAGTTGTTTTAAATGTTTAAATAATTCTCATAAATTATTTAGAATTAGATACTTAAGATTTGATAAAAAGTGGTATTTTGTTTGTGAGTCTTGTCTGCCATCCGTTAAATCTAATAATAAGTTTTATCAGTATGGAGGAACTTGGAAAGGTTAAATTATCTAACTTTGTATTATGAAAACAAAATCAGAAATTGTTGATAATTGGCTAGTAAGATATACAGGTCTTGAACTAAACAGCTTTGGTGAATATATTCTCTTAACAAATTTTGATAAATATGTTAAAATTTTCGCTGAGAAGATGAAATGTGATATCATGGGAGAGGATAAAAACATGACTTCAGCTACATCAAAAAACATCTCAATTATAAATTTTGGAATGGGAAGTCCAAATGCAGCTACAATTATGGATCTTCTTTCAGCAATTAACCCTAAAGCAGTACTTTTTTTGGGTAAATGTGGGGGATTAAAGAAGAGGATTAATATTGGGGACTTTGTTTTGCCTATAGGTGCAATTCGTGGTGATGGTACATCAAATGACTATTTTCCACCAGAAGTTCCAGCTATGCCCTCCTTTTCTCTTCAAAAAGCGATTTCGACAACAATTAGAGAATTTAAGACTGATTATTGGACTGGAACTGTATACACAACAAATAGAAGAGTTTGGGAATATGATAAGGGCTTTAAAGACTATATTAAAAAGACAAGAGCTTATGGTATAGATATGGAAACTGCTACACTATTTACAGTAGGTTTTCATAATAAGATTCCTGTAGGTGCATTATTATTAGTTTCAGATTCACCAATGACTCCAGAAGGTGTTAAAACATTGGAAAAGGATGAACTGAATTCACTTCAATTTGATGAGAAGCATATAGAAATAGGCGTCGATTCACTAAAAAAATTAATGGACAACGCAGAGACTATCAGACATTTAAAGTTTTAATTCTTAATGATAAGAATTCTACTAGTTTTTTTCTCTTTATTAGTTATTACCTGCAATAAGGAAGATTCTAATTATTCTGAAGCTTTTGATAATTCTTTTTATAAAGGGGTTCTCAATGATTCATTTGTATTTTATGAAGGACAAGCATCTTACTCTATTAACCATAATGGCCTTAAAAGAGAATACGTTATGTATATTCCTCCAAATATTGAGTCAAGGGAAAATCTTCCAGTAATATTTAATTTTCATGGATATCAAGGTCAAGCGAATAACTTCTTTAATTGGAGTGGTCTGGTAAAAATTGCTGACCAAAATGGAGTTATATTAGTTTACCCTCAAGGCTCACCTCTAGATGGTGGACCTTCTCATTGGAATGCTGCACCCCTCAATTCCTCATCACCATCATTTGTTAATAAAAGTAATGTTAACGATCTTGATTTCTTTTTGAAGTTATTTGATGAGGTTAATCAAAATAATATTATTGATTTAGATAGAGTATACGCAATTGGTTATTCAAATGGTGGAATGTTTTCTCACTATCTAGCTTGTAATACAGATAATATTTTTGCTGCTATAGGTGATGTTGCAGGAACAATTCTATCTGATACTTATAATAACTGCAACCCCTCAAATCCAATACCTATTCTTAAAATTCATGGAACTAATGATAATGTAGTTGGATATAATGGATTTTTAAATGGTGGATTTAAAAGTGTTGATGAAGTTATAAACTTTTGGAAACTAAATAACTCTTCTAATGAGAATGTAATTTTTGAGGATCTTGGAGAAAAATCTGGATTTAATGTAGTTTTTGAAAAGTATACTTACGAATCAGATATAAATAGCTCAGAAATTGTACACTACAAAATGGTTAGGGGTGGTCATTGGTGGGACTATTCTGATGATGAGAATTTTATGACAAGTTCACTATTGTGGGATTTTTTTTCAAAACATTCAAGATGATATTATAAAAAAAAGAGGCTAAATGCCCCTTTTTTTAATTTTCTATCAATTACAAATTATTGTAATCCAAGCATTATACTACCGAAGTCAAAAAACTCCCATATAAAAGCGGTGTCTCCATCCTCATCAAATTGTTGAACAGAGTAGTAAGAAGTCTCAAATTCTACACCAGTTTCTTTATGGTTGTATGTCCATACACCATAGCTTCTTACACCTCCATCAGGAAGAAACTCTGTGTCATCGACTCCAGGATAATACTGTCTATTTGTAAACTTAAAGTTCTCAAATGCACCATGCCACCCTTTCATTCCCTCCATCCATTCGTCTTTTGTAAGAGAATCTCCTTGTGGACTGGACCATATAAGGTCTTCAGAAGCACCATCAAACATAGATTGTAAGTCTCCATTTTCGAAATAGTTAAATTCGGCATCAACTTTTTCAACGTTAGTATTATATTTTTCAAGACCAGCATTAAACTTTGAGGATGTTGCATCAGTTGCACAAGCTGCTAGCAAGCTAATCGCCGTTAAGGTTAATAGTTTTTTCATTGTGTTTATTTTAAAATTCAATGTAAATTTATAAAAAACATGATTTAAAAAATTATTTATTTGTTTTTTGATTTAATATGGAGATCCCTGAAAAATTAAAATTAGAATATCTTTTAGCTTTAGATCTACATCTTGAGACTTCTGGAATTGTTAATAAAGAAAAGACCATGAAAGAAATATTTAATATAACTAAGGAGATTGCAGATCTTGGTTTTGGAGAAAATGATATTCATTCTTTGACTAAAGATGAGGACCTTTACCTTAAATATGATAAATGGAGAAAAGAAAATAATCTGTAATATGAATAGATTTTTACCAATTATATTTATTATTATTTTTTCCTGCCAAGACTCTACAGAAAAATATGAGTACATAGAAAAGGATGAAAAATTTAGAGCACAAGTTCTTAAGAATAATCCAGGTAATTATGCAGAGTTAAGTAACGGATTTACTTATTATCAAGAGGCTAACTTGAACTCAGATAAAGGAAACATTGTTTTAGTTCATGGATTTTCAGTACCCTCATACATAATGGAGACAACCTTTAACTCAATACGTGAAAAAGGTTACAGAGTATTAATCATGGACTTGTATGGAAGAGGTTTTTCCGATAATCCAGGTCTACCTCAAACTGATGAACTAAGAGCTATTCAAGTTATTGAATTAATGGACTACCTTAATATTAAAAATGCATCAATGGTCGGGTTGTCAAATGGTGGTAGAATAATATCTAAAATTGCTGATTTAAATCCAGAAATGGTTACAGCACTTTTTTATATTGCGTCTTCAGGATTTATTTCCTATGAAGAAATTGAAGATAAAAGTGTCTCAGACAAAGAAATAGAAGAATTAATCTCTACATATCCTGAAATGGCTAAAGGCCAAGTAAACGATTTTTTTCAACCAGATCAATATCCAGACTGGGAAGATAAATATAAAGTTCTGCAGAAATATAAGGGATTTGCAAAAGCACTATTATCAACTAATAAGAATCTTATATCTCTAGACGATGTTCATAATAGAATTGATTCTTTAAGAATACCTGTATATACCTTTTGGGGTGAATTCGATGATGTTGTCATATACGACGAATTTCAAGACAATCTTGAAAAAGTTTACCCTAATCGAAAAGAGTTTTTTATAAGTAATTCTGGTCATTTACCTCATCTTGAGAATCAAGAAGAGTTTGAAAACATATTCTTTAAATACATTAGTATATATTAATGAGATTTTTGCAAATTATACTTCTAGGTTCTATCGTATATGGTATTTATTCTTTAATTATAAACGACTTTAGCGGATTAATTTGGCTAATTGCTGGTATTTCTTTCTTATTTTTAAGTAACAAATGGATGAAGAATTGAAAATTCCAAAACTATTAATGTTTGAATATTTATTGTCACTTGAAAACTATAGTGAATCACATCCCACACTCAAAGAAATAACATTAAAAGAGGCTCTTGCAGCTCAGCAGAAAATAATAGATAAAGGTTTCTCCGATAATGATATAATAAAAATGAAGAGTCAAGAATTGATGTTAGAGTATAAAATATGGAAAGAAGAGTCAGGTCAATAGGAAAAAATATATTTATTGTAATTCTTTTAATATCTATCGGATGTGATAAAGATGATTCAAAAATTGGAAATATTTATAATGGCAAACTCGTTAAAAAGGGTATCTGTATGAATTATGTTATTCAAGTTAATAACAAAGATTTTCCTAAAGAATTAATAGAAGAATTTTGGATAGATGATTTCACTAGTAAAGAATTTTCAAATGTTTTTGCTTTAGAGAGTGTTTGTGACTTTCCAACAAATATTGACGAGGGTCAATCTTTTAAATTTATTATTGATCAAAAAAAAGATAATTTCTGTGCTGTTTGTAAAGCATACAGTCCAGTTCCATCAAAGTATTTAAGCATTACAGTAATTGATAAATAAAATAACCTAAATATATTATGAGAAACATAAGCCTAAATGAAGTAATCAAAAACAGAAAGACTGTTTATCCGAAAGAATTTACAGGTAATGAAATTCCATATGAAACAGTTACTGATATTCTTGAAAGTGCATTATATGCTCCAACTCATAGACGAACAGAACCCTGGTTTTTTAGAGTTTATAGGAATGAATCTAAGAAAAAGCTTTGCGAATTGATAAATAAAATAGATGACAAAAAATATCCAAAAATTAAGCTGAATAAATTTATTGATAAAGTTAATCTGTCAGACACAGTAGTCGCCGTATTTATGAAAAGAGATAAGAAAGAGAGTGTTCCAGAATGGGAGGAGATTGCTGCAGTGGCTATGTCAGTTCAAAATATGTGGCTTACTTCTTATGTTAACAATGTTGGTTCATATTGGAGTACACCATCATTTAAGGATGAATACGCAAAGCTTCTTAATATTGATAAAAATGAAAAATCACTTGGATTTTTCTTTATGGGATCGTACAAACACAAAATAATTAATAAGGTCAGAGAGGGAATTGAAATGAAAGTTAAATGGGTTTGATTATAAATTTTTATCTCACTTAATATTTCCAAAAGATAAAAATTGAAAAATTCATAAATAGGGTAATTATAGTCATAATTATACTCGCTGAATGGAAAATCATAAAAGTACTTTCATTAAGGTTATCTTTTGCCTCATTCATGTATGGAATTGTCAGATAACATACTAACATTAAAAAAGTGGATAAAATTGAAAAAATCTTAGCTGTGTTTTGGCTTGAATTAAATAATGATATACATATAAAACATAATAGGGATAGAACTCCTATAATTATAAAAAATTTAGGCCAAATATATCTAAGATATAGACTCGCATCTGCGTTATTAAGAAGTTTGTTTATTGAAGGGGCTATCATCAATGACTGATATACAATAATACCAGATATAAATCCTGACAATACAAGTGGAAAAA
>TARA_B100001057_G_scaffold500448_1_pt1 | contig 18371 bp, 18 predicted proteins | sample TARA_B100001057 | Tara Oceans TARA_B100001057 (sample SAMEA2621839) | marine metagenome | biome: marine biome (ENVO:00000447); feature: surface water layer (ENVO:00002042); material: "saline water (ENVO:00002010), including plankton (ENVO:xxxxxxxx)" | depth 5 m
TCATCGTGGTCATCATGATCACCGTGGTCATCATGACCTTCTTCCATATGAGGTATTCCAACATCAATATTAGATATAGATAATCTTAAATCTGATTTAAACTTTTCGGTTTGATATGCTATTCCAGCTTTATAATCATTTTGTTTAAACCAAGTATTTTCTACCTCTCCATCAGGATTTGAAAAGTTTTCGTTATCTGTTATTTCAGCTCTAAACATATAGCTAAAATTTCCAGCTCCTCCCTTTAAACCCAAATTATTTGTTAAGCCTGAATAATTTGAATTGTAGATACTTGAAAAGTCAACTAAGAGATTTTGTGATGTAGAATATTTTTCTGGTTCTATATAAAGCACTCCTCCCATAGCATCACTACCATACAAAACATATAGTGGTCCTTTTACAACTTCAACTGAGTTTACTCCTGAACTACTTAGAGCTAAACCGTGTTCTTCACCCCATTGTTGATTTTCCAATCTTATCCCTTGGTTTATAACTACAACTCTGTTAAAACTTAGACCTCTAATTGAGGGCTTACCAATACCTGGTCCTGTTGAAATGATTGAAACTCCTGGTAGTTTAGATATTGAATTTGAAATGTATTGTTTAATAATTGGGTTAATATCGTTGAAGTTTAATTTATCAACTTTTAGTACAGACTTTCCAAGTGTTTGATTAAATGGAAGTGTTAATACCACCTCGTCTAACTCAACTAAATCATTATCAATTTGAGAAAATGTTGATTGAAAAGCTAACACCAAAAGTGCTATAAAACTAATTCTAATATTTTTATTCATTTTTTTATTTTTAATTAAATTTTCTAACATATTTTAAAGCTAATATGCTTAAGCTTTAATCCTCCCTCTTCATAATAAAGAGGGAGGTTAAATAAATTAATTGCTTACAACATTAACAATGTGATCATGGTCACCATCATGATCATGATCATCATGGTCATCATCTTTTGAACAAGAAACAACTGCTAGTGTTGCAAATGCAAATAATGTAAATAATAAGTACTTTTTCATAGTATAAAGTTTATAAAGATTAATATTGATTAGTTATAAAATAACTAAAGGTTTTGACAACGTAATTGTTGTATATAATCAATGTTTTTCAAATGAAAAACTTACTGATTATAATTTTTAAGCCTGTGGTGGGCCACGATATTTAATACCATCTATATAAAGACTAGATATTAAATGTGAAGAAGTTTTTAAATTTTCCTTATCAAGAAATACATTTATTTGGTCGACATAAGAATAAGTATTTACATCATTAAAATCAGTTGCAAAATAGAGTCCTAAATTACAATCATGTTTTTCTTGGCTATAAATTAAAGCTTGAACTTCCTGTGTAATATGAGAGTCATTAATTGCATGAAAAGATTCAACAGCAGTTGGAAACAAAAGAGTAATAAGTAATAAATAACTCAGTAATGACCTCATATATAATCAAATATAGTAATAAAGATAAAAATAAGTGTAAAAAAAAAATTATATTTGCCGACTGAATTCCTCCTTAGCTCAGTTGGTTAGAGCATCTGACTGTTAATCAGAGGGTCCTTGGTTCGAGTCCAAGAGGGGGAGCTAGTTTACTTCCATATTATAAATTGAAACCCTTCACCTACTGGAGGGTTTTTCTTTACCACCTTAGACCTCTGAGATAATTAGATGCCGCTGAAATATTAGCTAAGGGATCTGGAGCTAAATCGTGCTCGATAATGTAATGTTCAACCCCATTATCCATTGCAATCCCAATAATTTCATCAAGATTAATTACACCCTCTCCAGCAGCAACAAGCATTGGAAATAACTCTTTCCATTGATCAGGAGTAGAACCATCACCAGAGAAATAACTCAATTCCTTCATGTCCTTAATATGTAACATTTTATACCTCCCACTGTTACTAACTAATAAGTCAATTGGATCAGCTTTACCAGCTACCGTCCAAAATAAATCCATCTCAAAGAATACGTATGAAGGGTCTGTATGGTCAAAAATCAAATCTATTGGCCTAACTCCATTTGAACCAGGAGTTAAACCATATCCATGATTGTGGTAAGCAAATGAAATACCTTCTTTTTTGGCATTTTCTCCGATTTGATTAAATCGATCTGCAACTTTCTTATAGTCATCAATAGTTATCCGCTCATGATCAGGAATAAAGGGGAGGACTACATACTTTGCTCCTAAAGTATTTGCTTCTAGAGCTAATGCTCCCATATTATCTTCTAAGGTGTATAAATCTGTATGCATTGATGGTACAGAAATACCATAAGAGTTTAAAATAGCTTTAAACTCATGAGATGCTTTTCCAAAAAATCCACTTGCATTAAAACCCAACATAGGGGTTAGAGCCGCCCAGGAAGATTTGTTTCTTTGGTCTGAAATTGAATAAGGCCCGTATGTCTCTAATTGATCAATACCAATTTCTGAAAGTGATTTTATTGACCCCTCAAAATCTTCCTCTAAAATCTTAGGAGCAGAGAATAAATTCAAGCCAATAGATTCAAGCTTTTTATTTTTTTTACTTTTGGATATTGGTAATGGAGAGATTAATGCACCAATGCCACATAAAGAACTTGTTTTTAAGAAATGATTTCGGGTTAACATCCAAAAGGTCTATCTAAACAAATATAATTTATTTTAGATTGGTCTTAAAAGCTCGCTTAAAAAAATTGCAGTTGCATTTGCAACATTTAAGCTCTCGGGTGAATTGTTCTCTTGTCTAAGCTTAGGTATAGAGAACTCGCCTTTAAATTCATCTGATAATGATTTTGAAATTCCATGAGATTCATTTCCAAAAACATAAGAAGCTTTTTTAGGTAAGTTTGATTTATAAATGGAGTTTCCATCAGTAGTTGCTCCATATATTGGTTTTTTTAAAGTGTTTAAAGTAAATAATAAATCATTTACATAATGACATCGAACACGAGTTATAGATCCCATTGAAGCTTGAACCACCTTTGAGTTGAAACAATCAACAGTTGATTGACTACATATAATTTCTGACAACCCAAACCAGTCACACAATCTAATAATAGTTCCTAGATTTCCAGGATCATTTATTCCATCGATAATTATAGAGGTTGATTCAGCTAAAATTTTTCTTTTTTTTGGTAGTGTGAATACACCTAAATGTGAACTGGGTGTTTTAAAATGGGTAATCTTTTCCATCTCATCCAATTTTATCAACATAGCATCTTTATGAAAATTTTTTTCAGTTGTATATAGATACTCATAAGGCCACTTTGATTTAATTAATTCATCAATTACCTTTTTTCCTTCTGCTACAAAAACATTATTTTCTTGTCTGTGTTTTTTTTTCTTTAGCAGTTGGATGAATTTACGTTGATTCTTGGTTAACATAAATGTATTTTAAGAAGTACAACATTCATCATCTTTACATTTACAAAATTTTAAATTATATATATGTAAAAAGATTAACGAAAAAGCGGATAAATAAGTGAATATTTCAGGAATTTTAAACATTGCCAAGCTTTCATTTATAACAAATCCAGATAATAAAAACCAAAAAATGTATAGGGAAATAGTTACAAATAAATTTGTTGATTTTTTTGAAGAGTAATAAACAGCTATAAAAGAAATAAACAAAAAAATATAATTTAATAAGTACCAAAAAAATATTAACTCATTATAAATACCTAATGTAGAGTGAAATATATATAGAAATGGTGTCAAAAAACAGTGGAGCATACACAATCCGGAAGACGTGGCACCAAAATGATCAGAATTAACAACAATTAACTTCATAAAATTTCGACAAATTTATATGTTTTATTTAATTTACAGCTTAAACTAAAGAAATTCGATGAAAAAATTTATAATAATATTATCAGTTTTATTGTTAGGGTGTTCTAATAATGATTCTCTTAAACTCGAAAAAATAATTCAAGAATTTGAAACAAATGTAAGTTATGATTCAAAAGAGTTTCCTATTGGTATTTATACAAAAGAATTCTATAAGTCAGAATCTGATTATGCAAAAGAAAAACTAAATGAACTTAATTCTATAGATCAAACAAGTTTAACTGATAATGAACAAATTTCATACGAATTATTAAAATTTGTTCTAAATGAAAAAATTGATTTCTATAAATACGAGCGTTTTTTAAATCCACTTTTATCTGATTCGGGATTTCATATCAATCTAGGTTTTTTTGTTAGGCCAATCACAAATTATAATCAAGCAAAAAATTATTTAGATAAATTAAATGCAATACCAAAATTTGTTGATCAAAATATAGAGAATTTAAAGGAAGGCTTGGAAAAAGGAGTCTCTCAACCCCTTGTAATATTTAACGGATATGAGTCGTCGTATAACATGCACATTACAAATAGTTTTATCAATAACTTCTTTTATTCTCCTTTTAAAAATTTACCTAAAAGCATAAATAATGAAAGAAGGGATTCAATAGTTAATGAAGGAAAGTTGGCGGTAGAAAAAATTGTTATCCCACAATTTAAAAGAATTAAAAAGTTTTTTGAAGATGAGTATTATCCTCAAACACGAACTACAATTGGAGTTTCTAATATTCCCAAAGGAAGAGATTTTTATCAAAACAGAATAAACTATTATACAACAAGTGAAGAATATACTTCTGAAGAAATTCACCAAATTGGTTTAAATGAGGTCAGTAGGATAAAATCTGAGATGTTTGATATAATAGAAAGTTTAAACTTTGAAGGTTCATTTTCTGATTTTTTAAATTTTTTAAGAACTGATAAGCAGTTCTATGCTAAAAGTGCTGAAGAGCTTCTAATGAGGGCAAGAGATATCGCTAAAAGAGCAGACGAACAATTACCAAAATTTTTTAAAACACTTCCTAGAAAGCCTTATGGGGTTGCTCCAGTGCCAGAATCAATAGCTCCAAAATATACAGCAGGCAGATATGTTGGTACATCTAAGAATAGCACAAACCCAGGATATTATTGGGTTAATACATATAATTTATCAAGCAGGACTCTTTATACATTGCCCTCTTTAACAGTTCATGAGGCTGTACCTGGTCATCATTTACAGGGTTCCTTAAATAATGAATTAGGCGACTCTATTCCTAGCTTTAGAAAAAATTTATATCTATCAGCCTATGGTGAGGGTTGGGGATTATATACTGAATTCCTAGCAAATGATATGGGACTATATACTAGTCCTTACGAGGAGTTTGGTAAACTAACATATGAAATGTGGAGAGCCTGCAGACTTGTGGTTGACACTGGATTACACTCCAAAGGTTGGTCTAAAGAGAAAGCTATTGAATATATGGCCTCTAACACTGCATTATCATTACATGAAATAAACACTGAAACTGATAGATATATTTCCTGGCCTGGACAAGCACTATCATATAAAATTGGAGAGTTAAAAATTCGATCGTTGAGAGAAAAAGCTCAAAATGCTCTTGGTGAACAATTTGATATAAGAGATTTTCATGAAGTTATATTAGGACAAGGTACTGTTACTTTATCAATTCTTGAAAAAAGAATTAATAAGTATATAGAAGAAAATAAAACTTTTTAGTTTCCTCGTCCAACTTTTCTAATTCCAGTCATTTTTGTTTTACCTACCCCTTTTGACTGAAGTTTACTACTAAAGCTTTTCTTAGAATTCTTATTTGTGTTCTTAACTTGACGTTTTCCGTTTGTTTCTTTATTATCGTTTTTATTTCCAAAAAATTTACTTCCCATTTTATAATAGTTTTTACTTCTTATTAGTTACAATTTATGAAAGAATATTTAAATCAATCGAATGTAAATGGAATAATTCGAGTAATTTTCAATTGTGAAATTACAAGTAGAACAAATATTGATCTTATTTATTTTTATTATATCATGCTCCTCTGAAGATTCCATGCTAGACAGATGTATAGACGAATCATTAATTGATAGTTCAAAATCTTGTATTGAGATCTATAAACCTGTATGTGGATGTGATGGTATTACATATCCAAATTCATGTTATGCATCAACTTTTAGTGGAATTATTAGTTTTACTGAAGGTGAATGCGAATAGGATTTAGTTGGCACCTACAAGAATCAAAAATATATTTTTCCAAACTAAATAGATTAGATGACCTAAAATTAGTCCAGTGGATAGCGCTAGTTGAGCTTTTTTATTACCACCAAATAAATTAAACTTACTCACTAAAATGTAAGATAATACTATGCTGATAAGAATCCATAATCCAAAAGCAGTATAATCAATTAGAGTAAAATTCATAAATAAAATTATTTAAGTAAATTTTCAGCTTCCTCTTTTATTCGAGATTTACTTAAAATGCTGTCTTTCAATTTAGATTTTCTATCAAAATCCTTATCTGTGATATTAATTCTCATTTTTTCCCTATTAACAGTAAATATCTCATAATTAAAAAGAGCTAGATTTAAAAACTCTAAAGCTTTAATTTCATTATCAACACCACCCAGATTATTATCTTTATTTAGAGCTCCAGAATAAACAGATATAATTTCATTGGCAATGATTTGATAAGCTTCAGTGAAAGCACCTTCTAAATCTTTAGCCTCTAATTCTTTTGTCTCATATGAAGATTCACCTGATTGACTGTAGTTGTAGCTATCTAAATAGTAAATCTCTCCCCCACAGCTTGTAAGAAAAAGAGATAAAAAAATAATTTTTTTCATCATAAATACTTTTTTGAATAACAAAGATACCAAATGATTATAATTCAAAAAAATTAATATTTACTTAAAGGGGTACAGATTTTATTTAAGGGCACAATATGACACTATATTTAAAAAATAATTATATATTTGGTATAGTACTTATATTATGAACAAACTAAAAAGAATTTCACAACACAAATTAGATTCACTTAAAAAAGATGAAAAAGATTTACTATTAAATTACTATAAAGTTTGTGATAAAGAAATTAAATTATCAAAAAAATTAGATAAACTGAGAGATAAGACAAAAAAAGTAAAAGAGAAATTCTATGAATTTAAAGTCAAAAGGAAAGAAATTTTAGATAAAGTTAAGTTACTCAATAATAAACTATTCATAAACATTACAATTGTGCGCGATAAAAGATGGAATTCATTTATCTGTATATTTAAAAATAGTGTATCTCAAAAATCCTTGTATCTGGGAAGTCATAATAATATAATTGAAGCTCTTTCCCCTTTTTATTTAAAAGAAGAGTTTGAAGACAAATCAGTTTTTTTAAAAAAAGAGTTAAAAAGAATTATATCGACAGTTCAAGACAAATTAATTAAGATTAATGATAAAGATGAAATAACATTCAAAAAGAATAAACTTAAAAACATTGTTGATTTATATGCTGAAAGTGGTCAATGGGATTATTGGTCAATAGAAGATTAATTGTGTATAAGAATACCCTTATAAATATTAAATTAGTAATGTGAAAATCATAAAGCATATACTTCTAATAACTATCATTTTTGTAATGATCTCATGCGCTTCTTTCGAGTCAAGTGGTGAGTCATTCACTGAGATTTCAAAAGAAAAATATTTAGATCAACTTCAAGGGTTTTGGCTTGGCCAATCAATTGCGAACTGGACAGGGCTAATTACAGAGAATGATAAAATTGGAAATATTGGAGAGATTAAAACAGGTAGTTTCTATACAAGAGAAGACTGGGGTACTACTGACCAAAGAAGTATTTGGGAAGATGAAACAGTTGATAAATCTGATATAAAAATTGATTATGTTTTAAAATCAGAAGATGAAATATGGGGATCAGACGATGACACTGATATCGAATATATGTATCAATATCTACATAACTATTATAATACAAGTATTTTGTCTCCGTCACAAATTCGAGAAGGATGGTTAAAACATATTAAAATTGAGGAAGAAAATTATTTGTGGGTTTCAAATCAAAGAGCGTTTGAATTAATGTTAGAAGGTGAAGAACCACCTGAAACTAGTAATCCAAAAAAAAATCAATTCTATAATATGATTGATGCGCAGTTAACAACTGAAATTTTTGGACTATACTCACCTACAAGACCCGATTTTTCAATTAAGATGTCTAAACTTCCAATACAAACGACAGCTAGAAAAGAAGCTCAAGAAATTTCAGAGTTTTATGTTAGAATGTATTCGAATGCATCAAATTCTAAAAAATTTAATACCATTAAAGAAAAAATCCTATGGCTTGCTGATGAATCTAGATTAAATCTCAGTAATAATCTATATCCCTCAAAAATGTATGACTTTGTAAAAGGCATGTATGAGTCAGGTTTTAAATGGGAGGAGACAAGAGACTCTATCTACCAGAGATATCAGGTAGAACAAAAAGATGGTTATGATATAACCTCTAAAAACCTTTATTGTAACGGTTGTTTTGCAGCAGGAATTAATTTTGCATCTAGTCTTGTAAGTTTGTTTTATGGAGAAGGAAATTTAAAGGAGACAATTAAAATTGGAACATTATCAGGATGGGATTCAGATAATCCAACCTCAACATGGGGTGGTTTAATTGGGTTTCTTATCGGAAAAGAAATGATTGAAAAAGAATTTAACATGAAAATTTCAGATAGGTTTAATATACATAGAACTAGAAAAAATTTTCCTAACGAAGGCTTGGATACATTTGAAAATATGGCAATTAATGGAATTAAGATAGTCGAGAAAGTTATATTAGAGGAACTTAAAGGTGAAATTAATACAGATAAAAAATTATGGATAATACCAAAACAATAACACTCTTTATAACTTTTTTTTTATTTATGAGCATTCTAGTTCATTCTCAAGAAGTTGAGATAACCACTTCAATTCTTGGGGGGTCAAAAGAGAAGACTGCATCTATTTCATCGGGGGACATCGATAATGACGGAGATATTGATTTAATTGTAGCTAACGGTAGGCATTGGCCAGGTCAAAATAAAATATTAGTAAATAATGGCAAAGGAGGTTTTACTGTTGAGAGAAATCTAGGAAAAGATAAACTTACAAGTTATGCCGCTGAACTTGCAGATTTTGATAATGATGGAGATTTAGATATTGCAGTTGGTAATGATAAGGCGCCCAACTATATTTATATTAATGATGGCAAAGGAATTTTTATTAAAGCTTCTTCATTTGGAAAACCATACTCAAATACCAGAAATATAAAGTTAGAGGATATTGATAATGATGGAGATATTGATATTCTAATAACTAATAGACTTGAACAAAACGAAATATGTTTGAATAATGGAAAAGGAGAGTTTCATAATATTATTTTTTTTGGAAATAAAAATGATGCTACTATTGATGTAGAGATTGCAGATATGAACAATGACGGATTTAAAGATTTAATTCTAGCAAATAGAAACAATCAACCAAATTATATATACATAAATAATGGTACATTAAAATTTAACAAAAAAATATTATTCGGAACTGGAAGTGATAATACAAGGGCCATAGAGATTGGTGATTTTAATAATGATGGGTTCAGCGATATAGCAACTGGAAATATTAACGAACCCAATGTTATCTATTTTGGAGATCAGTTTAATAGATATAAAGAAAGTTTTGTATTTGATAAGTCATATTCTTCAACATTCTCAATGACAACTGGTGATTTTAATCAAGATGGAAAAATTGATATCGCTGTTGGTAATTCTCCTGGAGAAAATAAAATTTTTTTTAATAACTTAAACTATAAAAATTGGAATATTAAAACAATATCTCGTGAACAACATCGAACCTATGATATTATTAGTTCAGATATAAACAAAGATGGAAAATTTGATATAATTGAGGCTAACACCGATGAACATAACTTTTATTACATAATTAATTAATAAAATCATGAAGAAAACATTAGTAATTTTTTTTATTTTTTTGAGCTTAAATATTTTTTCCCAAGTCGAACTAAAATATTTAGGAACGGCTGGATGGGAAATAAAAGATAGTAATATAACAGTTTTAGTTGATCCATATATATCAAGGGTTAAACTTGGAACAGGGCCTTCCGTAAGTGAACTAGATAATAGAAAAACTATTTATAGGTCTGATTTTTTTGTTTCTGACTCAATCCTCATTGATAGTTTAGTAGATAAGGTAGATTTTATTTTAGTTCATCATTCACATTTTGACCATCTATCAGATGTACCATACATAGCAAAGAAAACAGGCGCAAAAGTGATTGGTACCGAAACAACTATAAATATTCTCAGAGCATATGGAATTAGCAACGATCAACTCTATCCTGTCAGAGGAGGTGAGGATTATCAATTTGAAAATTTTTCTGTTAAAGTTATACCTTCAATTCATTCTGCATTAAATGATAAACACTACTTAGATTCAAGAGAATATAAAAAACCCCCAAAAGCACCACTTAAAGTTGCTGATTTTATTGAAGGTGGATCATTGATGTTTTTAGCACGGTTTAAAAACAAAAAAGTTCTCACTATGGGTTCTATGAACTTTGTCGAAAGGGAACTTCACGGAATTAAAACAGATATTCTCCTTGCAGGAGTAAACCAATCACAACTTGGTTTATTCAATTATAATGAAAGACTTATAAAGGTAACAGGATATCCAAAAATTATAATACCGACCCATTGGGATAATTTTAGACTTCCTTACAGTTTCTCACAAGAAAATAATATTGAATTAAAATTAATTCCATTCAAAAGAGATATTGAATCTCTTTCTTCAGACACTGAAGTTGTAATTGTTAGACACCTGGAAAAAATAATGATTAACTGAAATGGTTTTACCTGTAAGCTACTCAATTAATTTAAAATTTGATAAACAAACAGTTTGGTCAATTATTTCAAAACCTGGAAACTTAAATTATTTTCATCCATTCTGTAAATCTAATAAAGTTAACTGTTGGGAATCTAATAAGCATGAAGATGTTTTAGAATATCTAAATGGAATTGTGCTTCATAGAGAGTTTTATAAATGGCATGAGGGAGAAGGTTATGAGTTGAATATTGGAAGAGAGAATGGGGGGAAATCAAAAGTAATATGGAGCATATCAGGTGAAAAAATAACAAAATTAAATATTACAGTTTATCCTCATGTTTTGAGTAGATATAATAAATTAAAGTATATATTGGCATACATACTATTTATTAGGCCAGGGTTAAAAAAATATTTAAAATCTGTTTTGAATGGTGTGAAATGGCATCTAGAAAATGAAAAAACTACACCACGAAATCAATTTGGAAAACATAAATGGTTTTCTTAAAAACGTATTGATTTGATAGTTTGTATAACCAACCAAAAAATCCCCCAAATTGGAGGATGATTTTGCGGTCTGGACGGGACTCGAACCCGCGACCCCCTGCGTGACAGGCAGGTATTCTAACCAACTGAACTACCAGACCAAAATGGTTGCAAATATAATTATTTTGAGTTATAAAGCTGCATTAATTGCATCTTCATATGTTTTCTTTGGAGCTACACCTACTTGCCTGGAGATAAGCTCTCCATCTTTAAATAAAAGAACTGTTGGTATATTTCTAACACCATACTTTGCAGCAAATTCTTGATTAGCATCTACATCAATCTTTCCAACGACAGCTTTTCCATCAAAATCTTTACTTAACTCTTCCATAATTGGACCTACCATTCTACATGGACCACACCATTCTGCCCAAAAATCAACAAGAACAGGCTTATCCGATTTTAATACTTTATCTTCAAAAATTGAATCATTTAATTCTAATGCCATAACATATATTTTGGGAGCAAATCTAAGATTATTTCTTAAAAGAATTAAATTTTAATCTAATTTAATTTGTAAGTAAACTCCTCATTTTCCAATGATTCAAGCAAATCTTTAGTTATTGAAACTTTATTTTCTTCCGAAATCATATTTAATTTAAATTCATTTTTTGAATCGTGAATATCAAAATAAACTGGCTTCGATCCTTTATGCTTTAATAAAGTTTTTTTGAGTTTTTCTACTTGATCCTCTTTAAATGCCATGGAATCAATTTTAAGAGTAATTTTTTTAGAACTTGAGTTAATTATACCATCTAATAACTCCATGTTTAAAAACTGAATCCTGGGATCCCCAACTCTCCCAGTATCTCTATTTACCCATCCCTCTCTGATTGCTATTCTTAGCCTCAATATTTTATTCTCTTCCAAGAAATGCTTGTACTTCAAATAATCTTCACCAAAAATTCTAAATTGGTACTGATCACTAAAATCTTCAAACGAAAAAACTGCAAAACCATTTCCAGTTTTTGATTGGAGATGCTCGACTTCATTTATTATTCCTCCTATGTATAAATCTCGATTTATAAGTCTATTTAAATTATTTAAAGATGATACTCCAGAGGATGTAAAATTATTAATCTCCCTAGTATAATCATCTAAAGGATGAGCTGATATGTATATCCCTACTACCTCTCTTTCTCTCTTTAACCTTTCCAAGTTGATCCACTCTTCACAATCTGGAATAATTAAATCAGATGAGCTTTCAATAGTTCCATCATCAAATAAACTAATTTGAGATGAATTTAAATTTTCTTGATATTTTGCTCCTATCTTAATAGTCTTTTCTAAAAAGGTAAGACCATCACTGTCTATATTAAAATATTGAGCTCTCTTGTTGTTAAATGAATCAAAACCTCCCGCTAAAACTAGATTTTCAAATGTTTTTTTATTTGCAAGACGCAAATCAATTCTTTTGACAAAGTCAAATATATCTGTGTAATTTCCCTCTTTTCTGTTTTCTACAATTGTTTTAACTGCTCCTCTTCCAACTCCTTTAATAGCACCCATCCCGAATCTAATTGCCTTATTTTCATTCACATTAAATTTATAATAAGACTCGTTAATATCAGGCCCTAATACCTCAATTCCCATTCTTTTACATTCTTCCATAAAAAATGTTACCTGTTTAATGTCATTCATATTATTAGATAGAACAGCAGCCATATACTCTGAGGGATAATTAGCTTTTAAAAAGGCAGTTTGATACCCAATAAGAGCATAACATGTAGAGTGAGATTTATTAAATGCATATGAAGCAAAGGCCTCCCAATCTTTCCAAATTTTTTCTAAAATTTCAATACTATAACCATTCTCTTGACCTCCAGTCATAAATTTTGGTTTTAACTTTTCAATTAAAGAAAATATTTTCTTCCCCATTGCTTTTCTTAATAGATCAGCATCACCTTTGGAAAATCCGGAAATTTTTTGTGAGAGAGACATCACTTGCTCCTGATATACAGTAATACCATAAGTCTCTTTTAATATTTCTTCCATTTCCGGAATATCATATACGATTGGTTCAGTTCCATGTTTTCTTGAAATAAAGGATGGGATATATTCCAATGGACCAGGTCTGTAAAGTGCATTCATTGCAATTAGATCATTAAATTCAGAAGGCTTCAAATCTTTAAGATATTTCTGCATACCCAATGATTCATATTGGAAGACTCCCACAGTTTCTCCTCTTTGAAAGAGCTCATATGTTTTGTTATCATTCAAAGGAAATTCTTCAGGGATCAATAGAATATTATATTTATATTTTATGAGTTTTACAGTGTCTTTAATAATTGTTAAAGTTTTGAGGCCTAGAAAATCCATCTTTAAAAGTCCTGCATCTTCAACTACTGAATTATCGAATTGAGTCACATAAAAGTCAGAATCTTTGGCCTTCGTAATTGGAACAAACTCTGATATGTCACTCGGGGTTATTATAACTCCACAAGCATGTATTCCAGTATTTCTCAATGAACCTTCTAGCATAGTAGCTTGCTTTAGAATCTGAGATGACAAATCTTTTGAGTTATATAATTTTTTTAATTCGTTTACTCTACTGAATTCATCTGTTCTTAGCTCAGACTTTAACTCAACTTCTTTCATTGAAAAAATGTCATTGAGCTTCATGTTAGGAACTAATTTAGAAATTCGGTCAACTTCAGATAATGATAGATCTAGGACTCTACCTGTATCTCTAATTGAAGATTTTGCAGCCATTCTACCATAGGTTATAATTTGAGCAACTTGTTTTGAACCATATTTATCAACAACATACTCAATTACTTTGTTTCTCCCTTCATCATCAAAATCAATATCAATATCCGGCAGACTAACTCTATCTGGGTTTAAAAATCTTTCAAATAGCAAATTATATTTAATAGGATCAATTGCTGTTATACCCAAAGAATATGCAACTACAGAGCCAGCTGCAGAACCTCTGCCTGGACCAACTGAAACATTCATATTTCTTGCTGCATTGATGAAGTCTTGGACAATTAGAAAATAACCTGGATAACCTGTTTTTGAAATAACACTTAACTCAAAGTCTATTCGTTCTTGAAGCTCTTTATTTATCTTCCCATATTTTCTTTTTGCTCCCTCTAATGTCAAGTGTCTTAAAAATAAATTCTGACCTTTTTGATTGTCAAAATCATTTTTTTGAATAAACTCTTTTGGTACAATGAAGTCTGGAAGTAAAACTTCTCTTGCTAATTCATATGGATCAATTTTATCTATAATTTCAGATATGTTTACTAAACTTTCTGGTATATCACTGAATAGATTGAACATATCATCTTTTGACTTATACCAATATTCTTTGTTCGGAAGACCATATCTAAAACCTCTACCTTTTCCAATAGGAACAGATTGTTTCTCTCCATCTCTGACACAGAGAAGAATATCATGAGCATTTGCCTCTGATTGGGAAGTATAAAAAGTATTATTTGTAGCTATAAGTTTGATTCCATATTTAACTCCAAACTCTTTAAGTATAGGTATAACATAATCTTCATTTTCTTGATTATGCCTTTGAATTTCAAGATAAAAGTCCTCACCAAATGTATTCTTCCACCATTGTAGGGACTCCTCAGCCCTTTCTTCCCCTTGGTTTAAAATTTTTGATGATATCTCTCCTCCAAGACCCCCTGATAAAACTATTAAATCATCAGAATATTTTTTTAGTAACTCTTTATCAATTCTTGGCACATAATAGAAACCATCAATATTTGCTTTAGAACTTAATTTTGATAGATTCCTGAATCCATTTTTATTCTTTGCAAGAAATATTGTTTGATATCCGTCATCTCGATTAGATTTATCCAAATGATCGTCACAGACGTTTAATTCACACCCAACTATAGGTTTTATATAATTTTGATTTTCATTGAGGTTTTCATTGTAATTTTTTAATGTCTTAATAAAATGAAATGCTCCCATCAAATTAGATTTATCAGTTATTGCAATTGCATCATGAGAGAACTCAATAGCAAATTTTAATAAATCTGAAATTTTTGATGTTGATTGAAGAATTGAAAACTGAGTGTAAGAATGTAAATGTCCAAATTTAAATTCTTGATTAATTTTGTCTGCTTTGGAAACTGGTACGTTATTTTTTGTATCTAGATTTTGCTTTAATATTTTTGATTCCTCAAAAAGATTTACATGTTCAATGTCTTTTACTTTAACGTTAACTAAATCTATTTCAATTAATTTCTGGTTAATCTCAATTTTGTCTGAAAGAGATTTAGGATGAACTTTTTGATCTTTTAGTAGTTTAAAAAGACATAAAGCAGTTGCTTCAACATCTACAGAGGCATTATGAGCAGACTCAAACTTTTCTCCGAATAAATGCATGTAAAGCTCCATCAAAGTCGGTAATTTAAATTTCCTCCCTCTTCCTCCGGGCAACATACAAATACCTGCAGTTTCTTCAGTACATGTATCTATTTTTGGAAAATCTTGTAGAGGATTATTTCCATTTAACCTCAAATACTCACAGCCCAAAATTTTCTCATCAAAATTTAAGTTATGTCCACATATATAATCTGATTTCTTTAAATCGTCATTAAACTTTTCAAGAACAAACTTTATTTCAACTCCAATTTTTTTTGCAAGCTGCGTTGAAATTCCATGTATTTTTTCAGAATCATAAGGTATTGAGAATCCGTCTGGATGAACAACATAACTTTGGTTAGAAATGCATTTTCCTTCGATATCATGAACTTGCCAAGCTACTTGAATTGCTCTCGGCCAATTGTTAAAATCTGATAATGGAGCACTCCATTTTTTTGGTAATCCAGTAGTTTCAGTATCAAAAATTAAAAACATTTAGGAATAGTTTCAATTACTAATTTAATATTTTATCTTGGATTCGTTTTGAATAGTTATCAATAGTTTTTAATGAAAAAAAACAAGGAGACATATACTATAACTGCTGCTCTTCCTTACGCTAATGGCCCAATACATATTGGTCATTTAGCAGGAGTTTATATACCTGCTGATATATACGCTAGGTATAAAAGACTTACTGGTAACGATGTAGCATTTATTTGTGGAAGTGATGAACATGGTGTTGCAATTTCATTAGCTTCAAAAAAAGCTAAAATAAGTCCTAAAGAGCTAATTGATAAATATGATGGAATGATAAAATCTTCTTTTTTAGATTTTGGTATATCCTTTGACAATTATTCAAGAACTTCAAAGAAAATACATCATGAAACATCTATTGAATTGTTTAACTTATTGAAGGATAAAGGTTTATTCTCATTAATTCAATCTGAACAATTTTTTGATGTTAATGAAAATCAGTTCCTAGCTGATCGATATATCACTGGTGATTGTCCAATTTGTAATTCTGAAGGAGCATATGGTGATCAATGTGAAAAATGTGGTTCTACTTTAAGTCCAGAAGAGCTTAAAAACCCTAAGTCTACGATATCAAATTCTACTCCAGAACTAAAAGAGACAAAACACTATTATATTAAATTAAATGAATTTGAAGACTTCCTAAGAAATTGGATTACCATAGAAAATAAAGATAAATGGAAAACAAATGTAATAGGCCAGGTAAAGTCTTGGCTTGATGCAGGTCTAAAACCTAGAGCAGTTACAAGGGACTTAGACTGGGGCATTCCCATACATGTTGAAGATGATAAAGGCAAAGTTTTATATGTGTGGTTTGAAGCTCCGATAGGTTATATATCCTCAACTAAGGAATGGGCCAAAAAGAATGGTCTAGATTGGGAAAAATATTGGAAAGATCCCAATACTAATCTTATTCATTTTATAGGCAAGGATAATATTGTATTTCATTGTATAATATTTCCAATTATGCTGAAAATGTTTGGGGACTTCATACTACCAAATAATGTTCCTGCAAACGAATTTTTAAACCTTGAGGGACAAAAGATCTCTACATCCAGAAACTGGGCTGTTTGGTTACACGAATATTTAGTTGAATTTCCTGATATGCAAGATGTACTTAGATATGTTTTAACCTCTACTTGTCCTGAAACAAAAGATAATGACTTCACCTGGAAAGAGTTTCAGACTAGAAATAACAGTGAGTTAGTTGCCATATACGGAAACTTTACTAATCGTGTTCTATCCCTAATTGAAAAGTATTATGAAGGCTCCATCCCAAAATTGCTTTCAAATAATGAATCTGATTTAAAAGTTTTAGATGAGATTCTAAATATGAATAATAAGATAAAATCCTCATTAGATGAGTTTAAATTTAGAGAGGCATCAAAATATTTAATTAATATAGCTAGAATAGGAAACAAATATCTTGCTGATAATGAACCATGGAAAATTAAGGAGACAAATCCAAAGAGAGTTGAAGAGATACTAAATACCTCATTTATTATTGTTGCATTTCTTGCAGTCACATCAGAACCATTTATACCACAAACTTCAAAAAAACTGAAGAATATGATTGGGGTCGAATTCTCTGATTGGTCAAATTTGGATGATCTTATAAATCATATAGATTTCAATTTTAAAATTGATAATAAAGAAATGTTATTTAGAAGAATTGAAGATTCTGAGATTGAAATACAATTAAATAAACTTAGCGAAGGTATTAATTGATGGGTCTGTCTTCTAGTATTGACTTAATTGTATTAATTGAATAATTATAAAAAATAAATATTTTATTTAATTCTTCTAGTCCCTTTTCTTTATTCCAATCTTTTATATTAAACCTTGTCTTTTGTATTTGAATATTTAGCAGTTTTAATCTCCCCTTTATTTCAGGTCTTTCTTGGTAAAGTAAAAAATTTGAGGTAGACATATTTGAAGAATAATCACCTAAAGAACCTAGAGTATCAGTCAAATAATTATAGTCATTATCAATATAACCTACTATTGAATTAGCAAGAACAAAAATATAAGATTCTAAAAATTTGAATTCTGTCCATTTATCAAGGTTGTTCATTAAAATATATTCTTCACTAAGTTTAATTGGAACTTCGTATATAGCCTCAATAGACTCATTATTATTAATAGTTTGTTCTGTCTCATTATCTGGTGTTTGATTACACGATATAAATAATATTATTACAAATAAATATTTCTTATCTAAAAAGACTGCCATAATTGAACTAAATCTACGATATTTTATACTTTTATCATTCAATA
>TARA_B100001057_G_scaffold186294_1_pt1 | contig 18366 bp, 18 predicted proteins | sample TARA_B100001057 | Tara Oceans TARA_B100001057 (sample SAMEA2621839) | marine metagenome | biome: marine biome (ENVO:00000447); feature: surface water layer (ENVO:00002042); material: "saline water (ENVO:00002010), including plankton (ENVO:xxxxxxxx)" | depth 5 m
TCAAAAAAAGAAGGTCCCAGTAAAATAAAATTAGCCAGTCAAGACCTGAAGAGAATTTGGAAAATGAAACAAACTAAACTTTCTTCAAGATACACTACAGAGCTAAGCGAAACGATATCAATTAAAGGATGAATAAAGAAAATAAGCTTGAATTTTTTATTCCAAAAAAAGAAAATGAATTAGGACAGTGGCTTGCTGAGGAGGGAATATCAGCTGGATTTCCTTCTCCTGCGGATGATTTTAAAGAAACTAGAATAAGTCTAGACAGAGAATTAGTAAAAAATAAGGAGGCAACATTTTATGCAAGAGTTAGCGGATATTCAATGGTTGGGGCAGGACTTGACGATGGTGATTTACTAGTAATAGATAGATCAAAGAATCCCGAAAACGGAAAAATTGCAATTTGCTTAGTAGACGGAGAATTTACTGTTAAAAGAATAAAAAAAGAAAAGAATAAACTTTATTTGATGCCTGAAAATAAAAAATATGAAGCTATTGAGTTAAAAGAAGAAAACGAATTAATTATATGGGGAATCGTAGAATACGTAATCAAAAAAGTATAATTCTATTCATATAAATTTTTAACTTTTAGTTGATTAAGTCGAGATTCACTACTAAAATCACTAAATATGAATCAATAAAATCAGCTATTTCAATAATTAAGATATTACGCTTTATTTTTAATAATTTCGATACAATTCTTTAAACTTTTTTTATAATCAGGGATTTCTAAATTAAAAGTTTTTTTAATTTTTAATTTATTCAAAAGTGAATATTGAGGCCGTTTTGCTAACGTTTTAAATTCTTTTGACGAAACCGCGATTATTTTACAATCTAAATTGTAAAATTCTCTAATTGATCTTGCAAATTCAAACCAAGATGTTTTACCCAGATTTGAGTAATGAAATAATCCAGATTTATTTTTACTACTTATAATTATTTCAACAATAACTTTGGCAAGATCGTTAGCGTAAGTTGGTGAACCAATTTGATCGTTAACCACTTTGACTGAATTATTTTTTTTCATTAAATCAATCATGGTTTTTACAAAGTTATTTCCAAAACTTGAATAAAGCCAAGATGTTCTAATTACTATTGAATTAGGATCATTTTTTAAACAAACAATTTCTCCTTTTAATTTTGAGCTGCCATATTCATTAATAGGATTTGTATTGGAATCTTCAGACAAAGGAAGTTTACTTAGTCCGTCAAAAACATAATCAGTTGAGACGTGAATCAGCTTTTTATTATTTTTATTAGTCCATCTTGAAACAATACCAACGGCCTTGTAATTTATGATATTTGCTAGTTTAGATTCAATCTCTGCTTTATCAACATTTGTATAGGCAGCGCAATTTATAATTACCGATGGATTTATATTATTTAAAAATGAACTAATAGTATCTAATTTTACTAAATCTAAATTATCAGTAGTTGAAAAAAACCACGATAAAGAATCGTAAGTCTTAGAAATTTTTTGAAATTCTAGGCCCAATTGTCCGTCAGAACCGATTACTAAAATTTTCATTTGAAATGAGATTTTAATTCTTTAAATGAAATAAGTTTTAAATCTTTAATGTAAAGATTTTGTTTTAAGTCAAGGTACCAGTTAATTATTAAGTCTTTATCATTATAAATTGTTCCTTAGAGCATTAAAATAAAGAAAGGGAGATAAATCATTGTCTTATTATATACAGATAACAGCTGTTTAGATGTACTTTTTTTTTAGATAAAGTCTAGCTTCAGAGCCTTTTTCAAAAATTATTCCTTTCATTTTATAAATATAAAGTATTCTACAATTCTGTTTTTATGAGTTTATCTTGATTAGCAATTAAATTCTCTAAAACTTTCTCATATTATACGCTCCTTTTCTTTTATACATGAAATATCATTTTTTAATAAGACCTCTTTTTCACCTTTCCCCTAACTCACTGACTGTTTGTGTTTCATATAGCATAGCTTAGTATTATTCTGAGTAAAAAAGAATATCATCTTTTTTAGGATTAATAAATTCATGCTCCAACGTCTTTTCAAGACCTTCTTTTAAAGAATATGGTGGATTAAATGATTTATACATTTTTTTTGAGTCAAATTGTGTAGTTGCACAAAACTTTTTAACTCTTACCGAGCTAACAGTAAATTTTCTGCCAGTCATTTTTGAACAAAAATCAAAAAAATATCCAACGAATATTCCAAACAAATAAGGTATTTTAATTTTAGGAATTCTTAACTTCATTTTGTTTTCAGTAACGGAAATAAGTTCGTTCATATTATAATCTGGTTTGTCAACATAATTAAAAACATGATATCCTGGTTTTGCTTTCATAAGTCTGTTTTTAATAAAAGCAACAACATTACCGACATATGCCATAGATTTTTTATTTTGACCCTTGCCAATCATAAGAAACTTACCGCAGCTTATTTGCTTTAACAAATTATAAACATTTCCTCTATTTCTCTCTCCAAATATAACAGTTGGTCTTGTAATTGTAACTGACTTATTGATTGGATCTTTTTCGAACCAATCCTTAATAACTTTTTCTGCTTGCCATTTACTTTTTCCGTAATGATTAAATGGATCATGAATATGAGATTCATCTGGGTTATTTTTGTTTAAACCATAAATTGCCACAGAACTAGTGAAAATTAATTTTTTTATACCAACATTGTCCATGGCTTTAAGAACATTTTTAGTTCCTTTTACGTTTACGTCATAATATAGGGTGATAGGAGATACGTCATCTCGATGTTCTGCAGCTAACAAAATAACACATTCACAATCCATTTCAAATTTTATATTTTTCTCTTTTCTGATATCTACGATTTTAGTAATAGATTCATGAAAAGGAGATTGATTTTTATCTAAATTTTGTAATTGATAACTTTTTAGATTATTAATTAACCTTGAACCAACAAATCCTGAACCTCCAACTATAGCGACTTTCATTTTTATTTTTATTATTATTGAATGTTTTTGTTTTAGTAAAAAATATATAAGGGTGTTTAAAATACTGATTTTGGAACTATGGTAAAATTTTTATCATGTATAAATTTATAATTTCTTAATAATTTACAAGTTAAAAGTTGATTGTATTTTCTTAAAAAAAGTATTTATGGATAATCTGTCTAACAGTCTCATATATTTGTTGTCATCGTTAAAATCATTTTTAAGTAATAATAGCTCATCTTCATTTGTAATATTTTCCTCCAATACTACATTCGGATATGTTAAGAAATCGGTTAACATTTCCGTCCTGTTTAGAATTACTATACATTTATTTGACAAAGCTTCTAAAACAGTTAAGGGTTGTGCTTCTATGGCAGATGGTAAAAAAATAAAAAATGATGATCTGGAAAGTATTTTCATTTTTTCTACACCATCTTTTCTTCCGTGAAAAACAATACAACCATTTTTCAACTCAGGAGTTACGCCATATATATTTACATAATCTTTTTCAGCCCAACCTACTACGTTTAAAATAAATTTACTTTTGATAGAAAGCGAGTTTAACTTTTTAAGTATATTATCTAGACCTTTTCCAGCTATAGGATTGCTGATAGTACAAAATTCAAATTTATTCCTTGATTTTTCAATTGGCTTATAATTAATATATTCTAATGGGTTTGATATTATTCGATATTTTGAAAAATCTTTTCCTAGGGCAAATTTTTTGTGGGATTTAGAAAGAATAATAAAACAATCGACATATTTTATAAATAATTCATTTAAATTTCGATGGTAAAAATTTCCTTGATTAAGGAATTCATGTAGATCACTACCATGTAAATGGGCAATTATTTTTTTGTTTTTTCCATACTTTAGAACAATAAAATCCTTGAAAGAGGACATCAAATTCCGTGAGGGAGTAAAGTATATGATATCAGATTTTTGTAAAGCGAAAAAGATTTTAAATAATATTATGAAATTACTTATAAGCATTTTAATCATATTTCCTTTGAAAAAGGTGTTAATACTAATAACAGAACTGTCGCTATTATTTTCTTCAATTATTGTTTTGACCAGCATACTTATTCGTCCCTGGCCGTGATAATTGGTAAACGGAGCAATTAAAACAATATTGTTTGTATTATCTTTTCTCTTTTTCAATATTGAAATATTTTAAGTGAAGAATTAAAGGTAGAATGGGCAAAGCTAAAGGAACTGCAAAAAGCAACGAGAAATTAAATGCTATAAAAGTTAATTTATTATCGATAAAACCTATTTTTTTTGATTTTTTAATAATGAAAAAGATTAGAGGAAATGCAAATATTCCTAATTCAAAAAGCATACTACCATAAGTACTCATGATTCGACCTGTGGTTAAAAATATAAAATCTGAATTATTATATTCTGATATAGCATAATCTCTCCAAAAGTTGTAACCATTAGGAATACCAAAATTATCTATAAATCCTTGGAAGGATTTTAAAAGATGGAAAATTCTATCTGAAGAACTAGCATCTAAGTAATAGAATGTTGTAGGGTTTTTTATTAATATACTGCTAATTTTTAATAATCTATCAGTCAAAAATATTTCATTATAACTTATTATAATTAAAAAAATTATAATTAAAAAAGTTACAACTTTTACCTTTTTAAGTAAAATAGGTAAAAAGTATAAAGACGCAACTAAAATTGAAAACAAGGATTGGGATAAAATAATTAACAGTAAGCTTAAATAAAACAGTTTTTTTTCATTCAAATACGAGTAGGAGATTATACTGAGGTAAAAACCAATTATTCCTAGGTATGCAGGTTCAGGCGCTAAAGATAATATTCCCCTTCCTCCGCCTACTCTAAAATTAGCTACAAGAAAAGAACCAAAGGATTTGTCCAAGATTAATTGCATTAACGCAAAGAAAACCCAGATATAGACTATTCTTTTGAATTGAAGAATAGGAAAATTATAATTCTTACTAATATTATAGAAGGTGATGCTGAAAATCATAAAACTTACATAACCTGTAAAGCTCCTTGTCCATAATATTGGATTACTAAAATCGAAGAATAAACCTAGAAACGCAATGGCTATAGGAATGATTAAGAAATAATGTTCTCTAAGCAGGGATATTTTATTCTTTCTAAGTAAATAAATTACACCAAGTAATAGTGCATAGGGTTGAATATCACTGGGGAAAAAATTTATACCTATATAGGGGAATAACGTAAAAAATAGAATTAAAGAGGGTAATGAAATTCTTACAAGTGTTGATTTATTAAATTCCAACATATCAAATTAATTCATATTGAAGTTCCTTCTGTTATAATATATTCCAAATCTACTATTAATCTTTTGACTTTGAACGGATTCAAGCGTTTCTCGAATTGTTTTATCACTATTATAAGCGATTGTAACGAGGGAGATTTTCACTTTGATTAATGTTTTAAATCTTATTTATTGATTGATAAACTTTATTACTTATCGCTTTCCATGAGAATTCTTTCTTAATTAAAGAAGAAAGTTTTTCACTGGAATCATAATCGTAATCGAGAACTTTATCAATTAATAAAGGAACTATTTTTTCAGTACTTAATGAACAAAATGTAGCATAATTGTTTGGAATATTACCAGAGCTTATTTCACTATTAGTTGCTATAAAAATGTGACAGCCTAGAACAGCTGCTTCTAGAATTGCATTATTAGCAGTGAAATCAATTAATGGACAAAATAATACTGAACTTTCATTATAAAGATTAATTAGCTCTTGATTAGAAATATTTGAGAGTTTTTTAATTTTTGAGCCATGAAAAAATCTGTGATTTTCTGAATTTGTTACTACAACTATTTCGATAGTAGGATCAATAATCTCTATTTTACAAAAAACTTCGTTAGCTAAACTAAAATCTCTTAACCAATTTCCAACCATTAAAATTTTTTTATTTTTTTTATTTTTTTTTCTTTTCAATAGATTGGTATTTATACCGTGTGGTATGTAAATACAATTTGATTTTCCAGTTGAATCATTAATTTCCTCTAACTGATTTTCTTTTAGACATATAATTAAATCTACTTTTTTAAGTATTTTTTTCCAACGATTTGTTTTGTAAAACTCTACAGGCTGATGAATTGTAAACACTAATTTATTTTTATTTAGAAATAAATGTAACCATTGATAAGAATTTTCGGGATAAATAAAGTGGAAACATAAGTCTTCATATTTAAAGTTTAGATAAAGGACTTTCAAAATACCGAAAAAAGTTCCTTTTCCAGAGATAATAGATTTAAATTTTTTAAGAACTCTACTTAATATTTTTGGTTTTTTAAACCAAGGGAAATCAAATTCATTTTGTAGGTTAATTATTAAATCATAATTAAGATATTTTTGAATATGATGATACCCTCCTAATGAGTTCTTGTGATGATCAAACGCAAATCCAATATAAACTATTCGTCTTTTTTTTACATTCATTTTACTATTTTTTTTGCTAATTTTTTTAATATAGAAACAATCATTAGGACTGAATATCCTCTGACTATGGAACGTTTTGAAGTAAAAAAATCAAAAATCTTAATTTGTGACAGGTCTAAACTATCAATAATTTCAAATTCTTTTTTACGCTTAAGATTTTTTAGAGATTTGGAAAGTTTATTGTGATAAATTTTTTCCTTTTCACCTACAGGTTTTAATATTAAAAGTTTATCAACTAGTGTATAAAAGAAGAGTGTATTTGCCTCTAATTTATGAAAATAATTACCCGTTGATGTTATGCTGAATTGATTTATTCTGTAATTAAATAGAGGTTTATTTATATTTTGAATTCCATTTCCAATTGAAGCTATATATGAGGTTAAATCATCTGAATACCAGGCAAGTGGTAATTTAGAAAACCCACCAATTTTTTTTAGATGATTTGTTTTAAATACAAAATCTCCAATAAATTGTATTCGTTTGCCTGTTAGTCTATGCCAAATATATTCAAAAACTTTTTCTGATTCTGGTAAGCTAGGGGTGATATCTATTTTTTTATCATATTCATTTATAATCCATGAACGACAATGAAATACATTTTTTTCTTTATACTTTTTGATTTCATTATAGAATTTTTCCAAATAATCTATTTCTAGAATATCATCGTCACCAATTATAGAAATGTAATCACCTATGGATAAATCTGAGCATTTATTCCAATTATCTACTACATTTAAAGCTCCTACATTTTCTGAATTTTCAAAATATCGAATTCTAGAATCCTTGAATTTATTTACAACTCCTTTAATATTTTCCGGTGAACAATCATTTAGAATTATTAATTCAAAATTTTTAAAGGATTGAGATACTACACTATTAATACATTTTTCTAGGTAGATCTCTTTGTAGGCAGGAATTGCTATTGTAAAAACCATTTTTATAATTTTTTTATTTGTAGTACTTGTAATGTAGTTTTTATTTCCTTAAAATATTACCAACTATACTTATGCTTCTGTAGATTTAAATCTTTTAAACTTATCTTATTAAAAATGAAAAGCAAAGATATAAATGTAACCCCCCAGGTTATAATTTTAAATAATAACCTAAAATAAATATTATCTAATGAAAGTAATAAAGTAGGTAAAATGGAAAATATAGCAAAAACTATTATTGTAAAGAAAGAATTAAATATTTTGAATGAGTTCAATTTCAATACTTTGGTATTAAAATAAAAATAATAGAAAGACATTTGAAATATAATATAAACTAAATATGAAATCACGGCAGATCCTACTTGAAGAATATTGCAAAGAAAAATATTTACTATAATTGATAAAGTAGTTGCTATTCCAGTACTAATAACTAACATTTTTGTTTTTCCAGTTGCCAATAAAATACTAGCAACAGGAATATTGTGAATGAATAATATCAATGTACATGTCCAAATGATTAACCAAATATCAAGATGCTCATATTGAACTCCGACATATAAATTTAAAATGTCTTTAGCACATATTATGATAGGTAAACATATTAAAGCAACTCCAATACTTGCATTTTTTGTACCATTATAAGCTATTTTTTCTAAACCTTTAGAATCTTTTTCTTCTATAAATTTTGATGTTTTAGGAATAAGAATAGAAATGATTGAACCACTTAAGGAAATTATAAATAAAGGGAAAACTTCAATGATCCTGTAATCTGCTAAAATTTCTACACCTTCTGTTGAGAAAATTCCTAAAATTAGAGGTCTAGACTGAGTAGCACAAAGTTGGAAAATACCCATTGCAAATATGGCTAGAGAATATCTAAACACCTTAGAAAAATCACTCAAGAAAAGACCTGGTAAAATAGATTTAATCAAGTTATCTTTGAAACATTTATATATATTAGGGACTATAAGAACAGTATTGATTGTGACAAAAATTATGAAATATAAAACTAGTCCGTAATTATAGTTTATTGCAACTATTATCAAAGCCAAATTAAGAATTGTCTTAATTACAAAAGTCTTTTGAATAAATGAGATTTTTTCATTTGCGATTATTAATTGTTTAAAAACCTCATTTAACCATGTTGGTATACTAGCAATAGCCAATGTATATAATAAATATTTAAATATAGATGCTTGAGAATCTTCTAAATTAAAAACTGACACATTATTAGCCAATACAATAAGCACAATAGAATTAACTAAACCAATGAGTATATAAAAAGTTATATTAGTTCTTGTTACTTTATTAATTAAATTAAATTCCTTATTTGAAATCCAAGTCGAAAAAAATTTGACACCTCCTATATTAAGACCCAGGTCTAAAATATGCATCGCTGCATTTACAGTTAAAACCAGAACTAATAATCCATAATATTCTTTTCCTAAATAAGCCAGTAATAATGGAATTGAAATAAACTTGACAACAGCATCAAAAATTTTTGAAAAAAAACTCCAATAAATTGAGCTAAAATAATATTTGTAATCTTTATTCAATATTTAATAATTTTTCAAATTCATTTCTTTTTTCAAAAAGCTCTTTTTTTTCTAATTTCCACCATTGAGATTTTTCTAATTTCTTAATTACTTCTTTTGAAAATCTTTTTTTTATGATTCGTTGCGGATTTCCTACTACAATTGAATATTCAGGTACATCTTTGGTAACCACTGTGCCAGCTCCAATAATAGCTCCATTACCAATTTTATTCACACTTGGAAGAATAATAGCATTAGCACCAATCCATACATCATGTCCTATATAAATTTCTTTGCGTTCTAGTTTGTCTTTGCTAACAAAGCCCATTACTGGGTTATAAAATAAGGGATGTGTGGTAAAATAATTATACGGATGATTTGTCCTAAAGATCTTTACACCAGATGCTATTGAACAATAATTTCCAAAGTAGGTTTTAGGAGGTATATTAGTATAATTAAAACATCCACCATAAGATCCATAGCCAATATGAATATTATACTTTGAACTATAATAGTTCCTTATACTTTTAGAAAACGCTTCTCCTCCCTCCAATATAATTTGAATTTTTAGAATTATTTTCTTGAAATGATTAATCATAATTACTTATTAGAATTTTATTTATTGACTTTTATTATATTTAAGATATATCTAAGTCTTTATTCTAAAATAATGTATAAAACCTAAAAAATATTTGCTCAAACTAGGTCCACTACAGGAAATGGATATGGTGTATTTTTTGATGTTTTATATCCAATATTTTCATTTTTATAATTTAAATTTAATTTTTAGTGTTCTTTTAAGCGCACCCACAAATTCTCTAAAAATAATATTGTAAGGTAGCGTAAGTATATTTTTCCATAGAAAAGTATTTATAAAATTTATTTTAAGTCCAAAAAGAAGTTTTACTGGTATTAGCCGAATACCACTAACCATTCTCCTATGGTATTGATATGGTTGAATATACTTTAAACGTTCAATATTTTCATTTTCAAGATGTAAATAATTATCTTTAAAAGCTCTATTTAGAATTGCTGAAGCTTCTGTTGTGCGACTAATTACTAAACTTTTTCCATCTTTTTCACTGAAATCAGGATAACCACTCTCAGTTTCCCACGAGTCACCTATTACAAAATCTGCCTCTAAACCAATTCCATCTGGGCATATTTTACACCTAAAATGTAAATGTTTGTTAAGTATTCTTCCCCATGTATCGTTGTAAGACATTTCATATAAATAATTATCATTATCCTTAAAACTGAAATTTCCTGGCCATCCATTTCCTCTATATTGCAGATCAGTAATAGGGTGTTTAGGATTATTCTCATCAATTAATTCCTTTGTTGCTCTGTAAGATGGCATTCCTGCACAAAAAATAGCAATTGTAAACTTGATTCTATTTTTAATTTGCGGATAATATTTTCTAAGGTTGTTTATAGCACTGACATCACAAGGTTTACCAATGAAACCAAATTTTTCAGATGTATTTTCTAAAATGTTAAAAAAATTATTAAAAATAAGAGCTGGTGCATACCTAGATGATGCGTTGTTAAGAACATCTAAACGATTTCTTGATATTTTTAAACTATTTGACTTGTAATTTTTGATATCTGATCCAACATGAAGAATTCCATCAACTATATTCTTTTCAAGAAGATAAATTGCCAAGCCACTACCAATCCCTCCAGATGAACCTCTATGTCTAACTTCTTTGTCAATTGCATACCCCGAATATATATTTTCGATATTTCCCCATAACTCATTCTCTCCACCAATATTTGAAACATTTAGACTCGGACATACTTCTTTAATTTTCGAGTTTAATGAATTGCTTTCCTGTAGTATTTTAGGATGTAAGAATCCATCCTTACCTAGGACCGTTTTAACTTCTCCATTTCTTGATAAACCTTCACAAAGACCACAACCTAAGCACATTTGGTGTTTGTCAATTCTTGAAATTAAACTCATTGTTTTTGAATATTACTTTTCAAAACTTGATTGATAATGTTTAATCTTGGTACAACAATATTTTTAAGACTAGTAGAAATCAATTTTTTTAGTTGAGTTCTAGAATTAAATCCTGATTTTATTTTTTTAAAAACTATTTCTTGACTCTCGTTAACGCAATCTGCAGTGTAAGGGTAATTAAGTGTTTTGTCAAATAAACCGTTGAATTTTCTGCTGTAGGCCATAGGCACTACAGGAACACCACTTGAAAATGCTGCAATACAAGAATGCATCCTTGCTCCAGTAAAAAAATCCATTCTACTTATATATGACTTAGCACTAATAGGATCCGCAAATCTATTTGGTAATATAAGTTGAGGATATTTTTCCTTAATCTCTAAAGAAATTTTATAATCGTCCTCTAATGGATAATTAATTGGTACAACATGAGGAATAAGATGGATTTGAACGTTATCCATTTCATAAAAATTCTTTATAATTTCTTCAATCAATTCGTGATAATTACATTTAAGATTAAACTGGTTATTTTGTTCATAACCACCACTGCACAAGAGACCAGACACATTAATTCCTACATGTATTTTTTTATCATTGAAACTTTTTTTATCAAATGGAAGTGCAAACGCTAAATCTATACTCTCGTCAGCAATGTTATCAGAATTTGATATCTCTTTCAAAAGCTTATGACTCATCTCATCCCTAGCGATAACTACTTGGCATTTTCTTATTTCTTTAATTGCTCTTTTTTCATTATTTTTTTTAGCAAATGGGCCTATGGTTTGAGGAAGTAATATTTGTGGTATTCTCAAAAAATTGAATACTGTTTTTGAACCAATAATACGATTAAATCTGTCCTGACCATAAATATCTGAAAAACTATCACCTTCACTTATGTCAAAAACTAAATCCATTGAAAATAACTTTTTAACAAAAGCTTTCTTTGGAAAAAGAAAAGCTTTAATCAAATACTTTACGCTGTAGTAATGCTGATAAGGTATGTTAAATACTTCTATGTTTTTTCCAGCTATATTTATCTCAGTTTTTCCAGAGATGGAGCTCCCAAAGATAATTAGATTAAATTTTTCTATTTCTTTAACAGAATTGTATATTAAGTGTATTGCTGAATAAGCTAATGCACTTACACCCAGGTTGTCACTGAACGGATTTGCCCAAATTATTCCTATATTTTTTTTTCTTTTTTTCATTTTAAATCTTTAGATCGTTTAAACTAACACCATTCATATCCTTCTGTGAAACAATTAAATTTTTATTTTCTATCGGCCATTTAATATTAAGACTAGGATCATTATAAAGTAGAGTCCGTTCGTGATCTTTACTATATATATTATCTACTTTATAGTTTATTATTGCAATTTCTGATAGACAAATGAAACCATGAGCAAATCCTTTCGGGATTAAAAGTTGTTTTTTGTTATCTGAAGACAAGATAAAAGATTCCCACTTTCCATAGCTTTGACTTTTTGGTCTTAAGTCCACAGCCACATCATAAATTTCTCCTTCAACCACACGAACTAATTTTGTTTGGGAGTATGGATTTAGTTGAAGATGAAGTCCTCTCAAAACACCGAAGGAAGATTTGGATTCATTACCTTGAATAAAATGAATATTTGGAAAGTTCTCCTTAATAAAAGATTCTTTGTAGGATTCCATAAAATAACCCCTTTCATCATTGTATACTTTTGGTTTAATTAACGTAAGTCCTTCAATCGATGTTTTTCTTATTTCCATTGCTCTGCTCTTTTTATCAAGTATTGACCATATTCAGTTTTTTCTAACTCTTTACCTAATAAGATTGCTTGTTCTTTGGAAATAAATCCTTTTTCCAAACAATTTTCCTCAATACAACCTATTTTAAGACCTTGACGTTTTTCCAATGCTTTTACAAATTCTCCAGCTTCAGACAATGAATCGTGGGTTCCGGTGTCAAGCCAAGCATATCCACGATCCATTATATTTAGCATTAACTCTGAACGTTTGAGATATATTTCATTTACGGAAGATATTTCAAGTTCGCCTCTAGCTGATGGTGTGATTTTCTCAGCAATTTTTACCACCGAATTAGGATAGAAATATAGTCCAACTACAGCATAATTTGTTTTTGGATTTTGAGGCTTTTCTTTGATAGAAATGACATTACCTTTCTCATCGAACTCTGCAACACCATAACGCTCAGGATCATTGACATAATAACCAAAAACAGTTGCTTTTTGATTTTTTTCAACATTTTTTCTAGATTGTATTAATAAGTTTTCAAATCCGTGTCCATAAAATATATTATCACCAAGAACTAGACATACATCATCGTTTCCAATAAATTCTTTACCAATAATAAAGGCTTGAGCAAGACCATCTGGGGTTGGTTGTTCAGCATATGAAAAATTAAGACCAAGCTTAGATCCATCTCCAAATAGTCTTTTAAAACCAGGAAGATCTTCAGGTGTTGAAATTATTAGAATATCTTTAATAGAGGATTTTATTAATACCGAAATTGGATAATAAATCATTGGCTTATCATAAATAGGAAGAAGTTGTTTGGATACACCTTTAGTGATTGGATAAAGCCTTGTGCCAGATCCCCCGGCTAATATAATTCCTTTCATTGATTATATTGATTTTGATAATAATCTAAATAACTTCCTGATGTTACACTTTCAAGCCAATCTTTATTTTCTAAGTACCAGTCGATAGTCTTTGAAAGTCCTTCCTCAAAAGTTACAGATGGACTCCACCCTAGTTCTGTATTTATTTTTGTAGCGTCAATTGCATAGCGTTTGTCATGACCTGGCCGATCTTTAACAAAAGTGATTAACATTTCACTAGTACCCTTAGCTCTCCCCAATTTTTTATCCATTTGAGTACATAGAAGCTTGATCAAATCTATATTCTTCCATTCATTAAATCCACCAATATTATAAGTCTCTTTATTTTTACCTTTGTGGAAAAGTATATCTATCGCTTGGGCATGATCCTTTACATACAACCAATCTCGAGTGTAAATACCATCTCCATAAACAGGTAGGAGCTTACCTGTCAAAATATTATTGATAAAAAGGGGAATCAGTTTCTCTGGAAATTGATATTGGCCATAGTTATTTGAGCAATTTGAAATTAAGTAAGGTAAATCGTAAGTTTCACCATAAGCTCTTACAAAATGGTCAGAAGCTGCTTTAGAAGCTGAATAAGGTGATCGAGGATCGTAAGGGGTGGATTCTGTAAATAGTCCATTTTCACCAAGGGAACCATATACTTCATCTGTGCTTATATGATAAAAACGTTTTCCTTTGAAATTACCTTCATATAGGGACTTAAAGGCATTCAATAAATTAACTGTTCCTAGGACATTAGTTTCTACAAAAGCCATAGGATTAGAAATTGAACGATCAACGTGAGATTCAGCAGCTAAATGAATTACCCCATCAAATCGATATTTTTCAAAAATTTGATTGATCTCTTTATGATTTCTGATGTCTGCCTTGAGAAAGTTGTAATTTGGAGAAGCTTCAATATCTTGAAGGTTCTCTAAGTTACCTGCATAAGTAAGAGCATCGAGATTGTAAATATGATAATGTGGGTAATTCTTAACGAACTGCCTCACTACGTGAGAACCTATGAATCCTGCACCCCCAGAAATTAAAATCTTCATTAGTGTGTAATTTATTTAAAGTATTCCAATATCTTTGGAATTAATCGCCTTATAGTATAAATAACAGAATTGACATAAACGCCATGTTTAAGAAAGGATTTTCTTACTTGGGAATTTCCCTTTAAAATATTTTTTATCGATCTGTTAGATTCACCTCCAACTCTCATTTTGGTTAGAACTTTATTAATAAAGAAACTCTTATAACTATGAATTTCTATGGCTCTATACATGAATTCAAAGTCTGCAGCTATATTTAGTGCTAAGTCATACGTACCTATTTCTTCATAGACCTTTCTTTTTACAAAAAATGCTGGGTGAGGTGGATGCCAACCTTTTGTAAATGCCTTTTTTTTGAAGGGGCTGGACCTCCATTTTCTAATTATTCTTTTGAGATCTTCACTTACATAATCAATATTTCCGTAGACTAAATCCGTATTTGTTAAAGTAAAGGCATTGACAACTTCCGAAATGACTTTATTATTACTGTAAACATCATCTGAATTAAGAATACCAATTATTTCTCCTGAACACATTGAAATACCTTTGTTCATAGCATCGTAAATACCTTTGTCTGGCTCTGATACTTTTTTAGAAATGATTTTTAAATTTTCTTCAATAATATCTTTTGTTCCATCACTTGAATTTCCATCTACAACAATATATTCTATTCGCTCATAACTCTGACTGCCTATTGAGTCAAAGGTATCTTGAATTGTTTTGGAGCTATTGAACGAAACAGTAATTATAGAGATTAAGGGTTGACCTGATCGTTTATCCATTCAAATGTTTTTTTCATGCCTTCTTTTAGTGGTTCTGAAACTTCCCAGCCTATTTTTTCCATATATAATTTGTTATCTGAATTTCGTCCTCGAACACCAACTGGACATGAGAAGCCATATTTCAGTTTAAAATCATTACCTTTTAAATTACATATTGATATTTCTTTTTCAGAAATATCAATAGCCATGTTTGCAAGTTCATTAATAGTAACCATTTCTTCAGATCCAATATTGACAGGACCCTGAAAATTTGAGTTCATAAGTCTTAAAACGGCCTCGACACATTCATCAACGTACAAAAAACTACGCGTCTGCATACCATCACCCCATACTTCAATTTCACCTCCACTTTCTGCCTGTGCTACTTTTCTTAACATTGCTGCTGGAGCTTTTTCCTTTCCTCCATCCCAGGTTCCTTGAGGCCCAAAAATATTATGAAATCTAGCGACTCTAACATCTAAATTATAATTCCTAGAAAAAGCAAAGAACATTCGTTCGCTAAATAATTTTTCCCAGCCATATTCGCTGTCGGGATTTGCAGGATAGGCTGAAGATTCTTCACAATTGGGATTATTCGGGTCTAACTGATTGTGCTCTGGATACATGCAAGCGGAGCTAGAATAGAATACTTTACTAACTTGTTTAACAACACATTCCTTTGCTACATTTAAATTAATTAATGCTGAATTATGCATGACATTAGCATCATTCTCTCCTGTAAAAATATATCCTGCGCCCCCCATGTCTGCTGCCAATTGATAAACCTCATCACATTTTTCAGAAATTACTAATTCTACTGACTTTGGATCAGTAAGATCACATTTTATGAACTCATGGCAAATTTCGTCATGACTCCAATATTCATGATTTTTAATATCTGCTATTCTTACATGATATCCCAAATCTTTTAATCTTTTACCTAGGTGTCCACCAATAAAGCCCCCACCTCCAAGAACTATTGCTTTTTTTTTCATGACGTCAAAATTATATAATTAAATTAATGTTTATTAAGTATTTTTCAAAAATTTTGGTAGTTGTCAAATTAAAAGTCACAACCAAATGATATGAACCGAGTACCGCGCTGTTATTTACCATTTCATCCTTGGATTAAAACGTAAATTGCAGTGAGCAGTGGTAAATCCGAGTTGAAATTTTTATTAATATGTCATGTTAGTTATTTGAGTAACAAACTACTCGATTATATTTTATCTCCAAGTCCATCAACAAAAGCAATACCTACTTTACGCAAATAGGCCTTTCAGAAATGGTATTATTGTTTTGATCTCCACCATTGGTCAAGCTTATTTTGTTTTTTTAAAACTCACAGAACGACCTTCCTTTTCTTCCCAATCCTTTTCAACTCTTACTTTCAAATTTGTCTTCCAACCCCCTTTAATGGTGTTTAACTGGACATCATGCTTTTTAGAAAAAGACAAAAGTGCGTTGACATCTTTTGGGAAACACGTCCCTCCGTATCCGAGCTTTCCATCATGCCCAGGAACATTTAAATGGCTGTCACCAATTCTACCATCAGAAACAAAACCCTTTAATGCATCCTCCCAATTGGCTCCAATTTTATCACATAACAGTTTAAACTCATTCATGATACTCACTTTAGTAGCAAAAAAAGTGTTGTTCATGTATTTAGTGAGCTCTGCTGTTTTTGAATCTGTTTGAATAATGTTGTTAATTTTAAATCTTTGATTAAATAAGGTTTTTGCTTTTTCGGTGAGCAATAACTCCCCTCCTAAAATAATTCTGGATTGAGTAAGCATGTCTAACTTTGCTGTTCTTTCAGTAAGGAATTCAGGAGAAAAAATAATTTTAATATTAGAATATTTTTTTGACAGCCCATCTGTAGTTCCTGGCAAAACAGTAGATTTTAATATATATACTGGTTTACTTGTGGCCTTTTTGAAAGCGCTTTCAACGTATGATAGATCTTGAGATCCATCCTCAAACATCGGTGTTGGTACGCAAATAAATACAAAATCACAAGAGTGCACAGACTCCAGATCATTTAAACTCTTTAATGGATCTGTATCATAGACATATAAATCTGAAACTGATGAGAAAGCAAACGAAACGGCTTCGCCAACAAACCCGTTTCCAATGACACCTACTTTAAATTTTTTCATTAAAATTTTAATTTATTTTTTTAAACGAGTTTTAATTTCTGAACTTGAAAAACGATGTTCTCTTGAGTTGTAGTAAATTTCTATTCCTTTTTTTGTGCAATACTCTTTTCCTGTGAAATCAATAATTCTATATTCCTCTCCAATTATACGAACATCTATTTTAAATGAGCGCAGTATATCCTGGACATCTTGCTCTAAAACATAAGGAATAATCTCATCCACATACTTGGAGCCTTTTAATTGAATGTATCTCTCAATGATGGATTGCGAAGGCGCATTTTTATTAGATCTATCAATTGATGGATCCAGTTGCAACCCTACAATTAAATAATCACATTGTTTTTTTGCTTCTTTAAGCATCATCACATGTCCGGCATGTAATAGATCAAAAGAAGAAAAAGTAATTCCTACTCTCATAATTTTATTTTCTGTAAGAATTTCATTAGTATTATTTTAATTTTAAAATCATCATAGTAATCAAGTCCCTTGTCTACTATTAAATAAGGCTTCGCCAAAAAAGTCACAATTTGATGTGCAAATTTAATGTAATTTTTAATTAATATTTAAACCTCAAAAATAGTTAGGTACTTTTGTTTTAAAGACTTATTTGAAACAAAAAAACTAACTTTTCTTTTAATTTTTAATTCAATTTTTGGAGATATTTCATCCAAATATTCTTTATTTATGTTATCCCCAACAATTAAAATTTCTATGAGGCCACTATCTATTCCTTTAGCATAGTCTCCAAGAATCATAATTTTTTTTACATCCCCAATTCTATTATATACCGATTCAAGAATTTCTTCAATACCTAGATGCTTATGGACTATTTTTTGAATAATTTTAAACAAAGGGTGGGAAGCATTGGCCTTATAAATTACTTTATTGTTTTTATTATGCTTTTCTAAATACCCTGCAGAAGACAAATTATTTAATTCTTT
>TARA_B100001057_G_scaffold83540_2_pt1 | contig 18355 bp, 14 predicted proteins | sample TARA_B100001057 | Tara Oceans TARA_B100001057 (sample SAMEA2621839) | marine metagenome | biome: marine biome (ENVO:00000447); feature: surface water layer (ENVO:00002042); material: "saline water (ENVO:00002010), including plankton (ENVO:xxxxxxxx)" | depth 5 m
GCGTGATTCGGTTGGCCAGCCATGAGAGCGAGCGCTTGGAAAATACCATGAGCGAACAGCCGGGCGAGTACTTTGTGCTGCAGCGTTTCTTGCCGGAGATCGCTAAAGGAGAGACGCGAACGCTCATCGTAGGCGGACAAATCATTGGCAGTTATCTACGTGTACCAACCAATGACCTACACGCGAACTTAGCGAAAGACGCGCTGACGAAAAAGTCCGAACTCAGCTCCACGCAGCTGAGCCTCGTGAATACCCTCGCCGCTGAGATGCTAAATCAACATATCGGCTTTGCTGCCGTTGATCTGGTTGGCGACACATTGATGGAGGTCAATATTGCCAATCCTGGTGGACTTGGCGCTCTGCAAAGGCTTTACGAGAAAGACGTCGAAATCGAAGTTATCGATGCCGTTACGGCTTTTCTGAAACTCTCGCTCCCCTAGGGTGTACCACCGTCCACCCGAATCACTGTGCCCGTGGTAAAGCTGCCACCGGGGCCTGCCAAATACAGTGCCGCACCGACAATCTCGTCTGGCTGACCGCCCCGCTTCAGCGCATGACGCGACTTGGCTTGCCTGTCAAAGGCCGCCATATCCCATGCCTTAGAAATGTCGGTAAGAAACGGACCCGCAGCAATGCCATTCACCCGCACGTTTGGGCCAAAGGCAAAGGCAAAGGAACGCGTTAACGCGTTCAAGCCTGACTTCGCGGCACCATAGGGCTCGGAATTGGGTGAGGGCTGCAGCGAAGCAATACTGCTGATGTTGACGATACTGCCGCCATCGCCAGCCGCCATACGTTCACCTACGGTTGCCATTAAACGAAACGGGCCTTTTAAATTTACCCCAATCACCTTGTCGAAAAGCTCCTCGGAAATAGACGAAAGCGATTCGTATAGCGGCGACATGCCTGCGTTATTGATCAAGATATCGATCTTACCAAAGCGCTCATAGGCAGCCTCGACCATTGCATCGATCTCAGCCCAATGACCCACATGACAGCCGTACGCCATGGCGCGGCGACCCAGCGCCTCAATTTCCGCAGCCACTGCCTCGCAGGCGTCAGCCTTACGGCTAGTAATAATCACGTCTGCGCCACGTGCTGCCAGCGCAAGGGCCATCTCACGACCCAGCCCACGACTGCCGCCAGTGACCAAGGCCACCTTGCCGGTGAAGTCCAACAGTTGATCCATAACCTCTCTCCCCCTTTCTCGATTCATCAGACGAATAGCCCGATAATGACCCAACGCGAAAACCGGTGGTAGTATCGCAACGCCTGTAGTTGCAGCGTTTCTTGAATCAGCGCGGTACAGACGTGACGAAGGGCAGCGCCCGCCGGCGACGGCGTGGCGATAAGCAAAGCATTCGAGGGGGAGCACATGAACTTTGGATTCACTGAAGAGCAGAATCTGCTGAAAGAGCAGGTGCAGCGCTTTATGAAAGAGGCCTGCCCGATGACTCGGGTGCGCGAGATAACCGGTAACGAAACACCCTTTGATCAGGCTCTGTGGCAGCAAGCTGCCGAGCTTGGCTGGTTAGGACTGACCATTCCCGAAAACCATGGTGGGCTTGGCCTTAAGTGGATCGACTTGATCGTCGTGCTAGAGGCCGCTGCGGAGGGTCTGTGCCCGCTGCCCATCGCCTCACACGCTTTGGCCAGTACCGCCATATTGCATTGTGCATCTGAGGATCAAAAAACGCGTTGGCTGCCTGCCATGGCATCCGGCGAGGCAGTGGTAACCATCGGTCTGTATGACGAGGCTAACTGGATCGCTGCGGAGGCCGTCACCGCCAAGGCAACCGTAGATGGCGACGCCGTTACCCTGCATGGCAAGAAACCGTTTGTGAATGACGCACAGGCGGCAGACTACATGCTGCTCGCTGTGCAAGGCCCCGACGGGCTTGCGTTGGCGGCGGTAGGCGGAGATCAAGTCAAGGTGACAGCGCAACCGACCATCGACAACACCAAGCCCATGGCCAGCGTAGACATCGATGGCGTGCAAATCAGCACTGCCGACTTGCTGGCTGTCAGCCCTGAACAGCTAGCGTTTTTGACCGATTGCGGCGGCGTCGCGACCACCGCGGAAATGGTTGGCGCTGGGGCTGCCATCTTAGAAATGACCAGCGGCTACGCCAAGGATCGCATCCAGTTTGGTAAACCCATTGGCCAGTACCAGGGCGTTAAGCATCGCCTAGCCGACATGTTCGTGGACCTCGAGAGCTACCGCTCGCTGTGCTACTTCGCCGCGTGGACGGTCGATGACAGTCCGCAAGAACTTGCCAAGGCCGTTTCCATGGCCAAGGGCTACGCCTCTGACGCCTTCGCCCAAATCGGCATAGACGGTGTGGGCCTGCACGGCGCCATAGGCTTTACCGCCGACTACGATGCCCAGCTGTACCTCAAACGCTCAAAATGGGCGCGCCCAATGTACGGCGACTCGGATTACCACATGGACAGAATTGCAACTTTAGGAGGTCTGTAATGGACTTTGACTACACACCACAAGAGCATTCGTTTCGTGAGGAAGTGCGCGGCTTTATCGCCGAGCATTTGCCCCCGAAGGAAAAGCGCGACAAGACCTTTCTAGCCACATGGTTGGAAAAAGTACGTGCCAAGGGCTGGGTAGGCTTTGCCTGGCCGAAGGAATTTGGCGGCAGCGATGGCGGACTCATCGAGCAGGCCATTCTCAAAGAAGAAATGTCGCTGGCCAAGGCCCCACCGCTGGGCACCTCGATGATGGGGCTGGCTTGGGTAGGCCCGGGCATCATGGAATACGGCACCGAGGAACAAAAACAGAAGTTCATCCCTGACATTTTGGACAGCAAGGTCACTTGGTGCACCGGCTACTCAGAACCCAATCACGGCTCTGACCTTGCAGCGATTCAGTGCAAGGCCGAGCTCAAGGGTGATCACTATGTAGTGAATGGCCAGAAGATCTGGACCACCGGCGCGCCGTGGTCACAGTGGATTATACTGCTCACCCGCACCGACTTTAATGTCACCTCCAAGCACGATGGCATCACATGCTTCCTCGTGCCCATGGACGCACCGGGCGTAGAAGTGCGGCCCATTCAAAATATGGCAGGCGACAAACACTTTGCTGAGATTTTCTTCACCGACGTACAAGTGCCGGCAGAAAACCGACTCGGCGCGGAAGGCGAAGGCTGGAAGGTCACGGTTTCGGCGCTGGCCAATGAGCGCTCTAGCATTGGTGAAGTCACCCAGCTGCAGGCCAAGCTCGATGACCTAAAAACCTTGGTGAAGAACTCCAAGCGTCAGGGAAAACCCGCCGCCGAGGACCCAAACGTGCGCCGTACGGTTGCCAAGTTTGAAGTCAAGATCGCGGCCATGAAGTACAACGGTCTGCGCTATCTCACCAAACAAATTAAGGGTGAGCCGTTAACATCGGAGACCTCAGTGAACAAACTGCATCGCGCCAGTTTGGAAATTGAGATGGATGACTTCGCCATTGAACTGTCGGGTCAGGCGGGCCTGCAGCTTAAAGGCGGCGAAGAAGCCGTTGACGGCGGTACTTGGTCGAAGGGCGCCTTGAACTGGCCAAATGTGGTGATCGGTGGCGGCACTCCAAACATTCAGCGCAACATCATAGCGGAACGAATCTTGGGCCAGCCGAAAGACTGAGGTCACTCGTTGCAGACACCCGCTATAGTTGGGTGTCTGTCATCCACCTATGACCCTACTCGCAACGCCCCGCCGAGGGCACGCTTGCCGTGCTCACCGCAAAAGCCGGTGCCATCCCAGACCTGCTGACCACTAACAAAGACGCCACCCACCACGCCATCAGATCGATTTACCAACTGGTGGCAATCGAATACATCGCGGTATTGATACTGCACGCTGGCTTCACCGTCGTAGCTCGCGAGTTGCTCTGGGTTTAACAAAAGCATGTCCGCTCGACTGCCAACGCTTAGGCTACCAACACCCGATAAACCAAAGAATTCTGCGGGCTCGCTGGTGAGTCGCGACAGCATGTGGGTGAAGCAGGCTTCAGACTCTTCTAGCCCGATTTTAAGCGCGCGCAGGTTGCCGTCGAAAAACGCCATGTTGGTGACGTGCGCACCGCTGTCGTTGAAGCCAGGCAGCAGTTTTGGGTGCAATAACAACCGTTTGATCACTTCTGGGTCTTTGTTCGCGGCCACATAGCACCAGTGCAAATCGCTATCAAAATGCCGCAGCAGCCCAAGGAAGAATTCGCCGTCATCGCGAATGTCTTTACCAAGGGCGGAAAAGGCCTCTACCTCGCTCGCATCATCAATACACTCGCTGTTCAGACACCAAGCCTGATAGCGGTGATAGATCCACGCCATGGTCTGGCCAGGCCAAGCATCCACACTGCAGCGATAAATCTGCATGTCGTTCAAATCTCGGGTCAGGAACTCTTTTTCCAGCCGTAGCTTGCGCCGCAGGTGCCCTATGTTGAAACCACTCTTGCCGCGCGACCACATGGCGCGAAACGCCTCAATGAATTCTGGGTCGACCAGTATTTCTTGCCGCCTTGCCACATCCTCCAGCTCGGTCTCGATCAACCGACGCAGTAGCGGGTCGGCTTCCGCTAGCGGACTGACCGCACCTTCAGAATAGACCCGAAACGGCGCGCTCAAACATTGCAGGCGAAAGTTCCCCTGCAGCGCCCTACTGTTGAGCATGTTAGTAAAGAGCAGGCCGCGAGACAGATTGCTACGATTATTCACGCTGTCGATGGCTGCCAGCGCGGTAATCTTCAATGGCTTGTCGTAAAAACGCCCACTGCTGAGCATAAACAGGCGCGCAGTGAGCGCGCCATCGTCGGTGGCTGGCGTCATTTGCCACACGCGGTCGTGTTTGCGCACCACGTCGGTGAGTTTTTTGTACTCGTCAAATTCAGCGTATTGAGTAGGAATGCGTTTACTCAAATTGGGCTCGTTTGCGAGAAAATGTAGAGGCAGACCGTCTGTGGATAAACCAAGGTAACCTTCTTGCATGGCCTCATCGAGAATGCCCGCCATACGATCAAGTTCTGCATTGGTGGGCTGGCGTGACACGCTGTCTTGCAGGCCCATCACTTCAATGCGCAGCATGGAATGCGGTAAAAACGGCGCCATGTTTGCCGACAGCGGCAGCTCATCTATGTGGCTGAGGTAGTCTGCCGGTTTTGACCAAGTAGCCTTATCGGCGGCCTTCGACAGCACGGTTTTAGGAATGTTCTCAACCCGGGCAAAGCAGTCGACTATTGGGTCTTGAGTCGCATCAATGCTGGATTGACGCTGGTTACCAAAGGCTAGGCCAATGCTGCAATTACCCACCACCACGCTGGTCGTGCCGTGGCGTACTACCTCTGGTAGACCGGGGTCTAGCTCTGCCTCTAAATCTTCGTGAGTATGAATATCCAGCAAACCTGGTGTCAGCCACTGGCCATCGGCGTCGTGTACGGCGGCGCTTTCCGCCGTGGGCAGACGACCACCTAGCGCGGCGATTTTGCCCGCTTTAATGGCAACATCGCCCACCCTGCCCGGACTGCCATGGCCGTCGAACACCTTGGCATTACGAATGATCAGATCCCACTGCATGGTCGTTACCTACTGTTGTTTTTTCGCCAAGCGCTACTGTGCGCTTGCATCCCTCGTCATGGCTCTTACCGCCGGCGACAACACGATCGACAACACGATCGTGACGCCAAAGGCGATACCGCTGACCATAAGCGCCGTCGCAACGCCGTGATGTTCGGCGACCCAACTGATGGGGAATACGCCCAACGGCATCAGACCATGAAACATCATATCAATGCTCATGATACGCCCGCGCATATGCGCGTCTACCGTATGCTGCAGCAGTCCACGATTGAGTGACATATTCCAGGCGCTCACCAAACCGATCAACGCGATCGCGAACATGGCCAGAGCGACATCGCCGGTGACGCCGAAGGCCGCTGTCGCGCCGGCCCAAGCCAGGCTACTGATGACCAACCACCGACCCTTGCGCCGCATATCGCCCATAGCGGCCATCATCATGGATCCGATGATGGCACCGCCGCCCATGGCCGAAACCAAAATACCCAGGCTGTCTGCATGTCCGCCAAGGACATCTTGGTTAAACGCAGGCAGCAGCGTGTTCAGCGGCATACCAAACAAAAACGGAATAATGGACAACAGCAGCAGTGCAAAAATGCGCGGCTGCGCAAACACATAGGCCAGTCCATCGCGCATTTCGTTATAAGTGCCATCGCGTCGACTTTGTGAGGAATCGCCGGGCACATTGACCAGTAGCATGGTCAGGGCAGAGCTTAAATACAGACCGGCAATCACCAGATAGACCATCCCGACACCAAAGGCCGATTGCTTGTCGCCGTCGGCAAGCCAAGCAATCAACAAGCCCGCCAAGGCTGGGCCAACAATGCGCGACAAATTCCAGCCGGTGGTATTCAGCGCCATGGCTGTGAATATCAAGGGTTGGGGTATGAGTTCCGGCACGAAGGCCTGCCGCGCTGGCATAGACAAGGCCAAGATACTGCCATTGAAAAAGCCAAACCAAATGAAGTCCCAGAACACCACCGTGCCTGAAAAGATGATCCACGCCATGATCAGGGTGGCGATGGCATTGAGGCTTTGGGCGAAGACGATCAGCTTCCGCTTGGGCAGACGATCTGCCAGCACACCGCCATATAGAGAAAACAGCACAGAGGGCAACATAAAAGACAGCGTCACCCAGGCCAAATCCATAGCCGATGACGTCAAATCGTAAACAAACCATCCGCGGGCGATCATTTGCATGTTCATCGCAAATGAAGAGCCTAGGCTGCCCACCCATAACCAACGGAAATTTGGCACAGCCAACACAGAATAGATGTCGCGACTCGCCATCTTGCTTGCCCACTCCCCCCGATCCAAACCCTCACTATAACCCACGGCATGTGACGCATTGAGGCCCTAGGAAAGTATCTGGTCATCAATCTCATAAGCTTGTTGCAGGACTTGCAGGTACAAACTGCGGCGCAGCTATTATAGTCGGCCTCATATGAAGACTTGGAGGTAATCCCCCATGCCAATGACTGCGCCTTCTTTTGATACCAAACCTTGTTTAATTGCCTTAGCACTATGTGTCGTTGGCGCCTCGTCGCACCTACTACCTCATCCCGCCGGCATGTCGACCGTGGGGGCCATCGGCATGCTCGCAGCCGCCTATCTGCCTAGGCACCTTGTGCCCTTGCCGGTACTCGTCAGCGTCGCCACCGTCGATGTGATCATTGGTACCTACAACATCGCGTCCATGGCATTGGTGTATGTCGCGCATCTGGTAAGCGCGGCCGGCGTCATACCCATACTCGCTCGCGTGCGCTTGTTGCGCATTGGTGGCGCAGCGGTAGTCAGCGCGGTGATCTTCTACCTGATGAGCAATGCCGCTCCGATGGCCGCGGGCTACTACCCAAACACCGTCGCTGGATGGATGACCTGCTACGCGGCAGGCATACCCTTCTTGCTGCGCGGTATCGCTGCCAACCTGATTTTTGGCGCCGTTGCCTTCGGCGCCTTACGCGGCTTATTGTTCATTCTCGAGCGTTGGGCCCCCTTACCCAACCGATAACAGAGAGAGGACAACATGCTGGATATGAATTACGACGGTCTCGGGATCACCATTGAGAACTACGTCGCGGTGGTAGAAATCCAGCGCGGACCAAACAACTTCTTTGATACCCAAATGATCAGCGACCTGGCCGAAGCCTTTGGCAAAATGGAGGTCAGCGACGATGTACGCGCTGTCGTGCTATGCAGCGAGGGTAAACATTTTTGTGCGGGCAATAACTTTGGCAGTGCCTCTAGTAACGAAGAACGCGCGGACCGCAAAGTCGAAGAGGGCAATCCGCTATATGGCGCCGCCGTGCGCTTATTCGACACCAACATTCCTGTGGTTGCCGCCGTACAGGGCGCCGCCGTCGGTGGCGGCTTTGGCCTAGCGGTCATGCCGGACTTCCGCGTGGTGTGCCCAGAAGCACGTTTCACCGCCAACTTCGTCAAGCTCGGTTTTCATCCCGGCTTTGGCCTCACACACACGTTGGCGCGCCTAATAGGCAAGCAAAAAGCCCACATGCTGTTTTTGACCGGTCGCCGCATTACCGGCGAGGAAGCCTATGAAATGGGCCTAGCCGATGTGCTTACGGATAGAGAGAATCTACGCGCCGAGGCGATAAAGCTCGCTGCAGAAATTGCTGAGAATGCACCGCTGGCCGTGGCCTCAGTACGGGCGACCATGCGTGATGGCCTGTCAGCCGCCGTGAAGGCTCAGACCGATCACGAATTTCTGGAGCAGCATCGCCTGCAGCAAACGGCCGATCATCGGGAAGGTGTAAAAGCGGTGGCGGAGCGACGCCCCGGTAACTTTACTGGCCGATAGCGTCGGCTTCTTCCGCGGCCTTAGCGCGCCGAGCATTTAGCTCGGTGCGGATCACCTCATAGGCTTTTTCATCGAGCGAAAAACGGCTGAATAGAATTGCGCCGACGGTGTAGCACACCAAGGGGAACAATCCATACAAGCTAACCATGGCGATTTTCACCTGCATGGTCTGCTCAACATTGGGCATGAAACCGGCAAAATCCAACACGAACCCGGTCAGTAGCAGCATGACGCCCAGGGCGCTTTTATGGACAAAGTTCCATGCAGCAAAGTAAGAGCCTTCCTTGCGTTCACCGGTTTTGTACTCGTCGTAGTCGATCACATCACCTTGCACCGATGGCCCGAGGGTGCCGCCACAGCCTGCGGCCAATCCTGCAAAGGCGGCCAGCAACATAATCCAAAATAGACGCTGCTCAACGCTATCGATAAAAGGCAGCGAGAACATGCCCCCAAAAGACAGCCCTGTGAGAATCATGCCAAACATCCACACCCTGATTTTGCCAAAACGTTTCGACAGCGGTATCCACAGGGGCACGAACACCGTAGAAGGAATCATGTACGCAAGAATAATCAGCGGCGCCATGGCCGGCGCACCGACCACGTACTGAGAGATGTATAGGGTCAGCGCAGCTATCGCTGCGCTGCCCACATATTCAATAAACGTCACGATGATGAGCAGTTTAGCGTGGGGGTTACCCCAGATGTCCCGAAACGCTTGCAGCGGCCCACCCTGCTGGCGATTTTGAAACTCTGGTCGCTCGCGCAGCATGACGACGGCATAGATCACCAACACCACCATGATAGCAATGGCGATAAGGGCCTGTTCACGTGCCATCAGACGAACGTTACCGCCCTCGGCGAACTCTTCGTTGATGAGCAGATACATGGCACCTAGGGAGAGAATCGAGCCGAGGGTGTAGCAAATATGGCGCACGCCAAACAGTCGGCTACGCTCGTGATAGTCCACCGATAGCTCCGCCCCCAGCGCCATATGCGGCACAAAGAATAGCGTCATTGCAGAGTAGAACCCTATGACGGCAATCGTCATCCACAGAGTCAGGTCGGCGCCCTGCATGGAAAATGGCGGTGCGAACACTGCGTAGAAACCAATCGAAATAGGAATGCAACTGGCCAAAATCCAAGTGCGGCGACGACCAAGGCGAAAGGTGGTTCGATCACTGAGGTAGCCCGCCAAGGGGTCTGAAATAGCATCCCAAATGCGCGATAAGCTGAATATGGCCCCCATCACCGCCGGGGCAATCAGCAGCACGTCCGTCGAAAACTTCATCACGTACAAGGCAAGAATCAGATACATATAGCCTGCACCAATGGCAGGCGCGCCAAAGGCCAAGGTAGTCGACCAAGAAACTTTGTCGGTGCTTTGACTCACGATGCGTACCTTAGACAGCCGACCAAAACCTCGCTACGCATTCTTAATTGTCAGGCCACCATCCACAGGCAAGGCAGTACCGGTCATAAAGCTGGAAGACGGTAAGCAAAAATTAAGCGAGCCATGAGCCACTTCTTCAGGCTCGGCATAGCGTTTAAGAGCGACTCGGCGTCGAGCGTAAATCTGTTTTTGTTCGTCGGGAATGGCTTGTGTCATGCCGGTTTTGATTGGCCCCGGACAAATACAGTTAACCGTAATGCCCTCACCACCCAGTTCGACAGCCAGAGATCGAGTCAAACCGATGACGCCGTGCTTGGCCGCCGTGTAAGGACTGCCGCCCTTAGTCGCACCCAGTCCTTCGGTGGAAGCAATGTTGACGATGCGAGGATTGCTCGACTGACGCAAATGAGGCAGCGCGGCTCTGATGGTCCGATGTTGAGCAGTAAGCAGCACCGATAGGGATGTAGACCATGCATCCTCATAGCTGTCGCCATCGATTGGCGCCGGTATGGAAATACCCGCGTTGTTAATCAGCAAATCGATGCCGCCGAAATGCGCCGCAATGTCGCCGATCACCTGCCCAATAGCATCGCCATCAGACAGATCAATGGTCCATGCATGAGCCGTTTTACCGGCAGTAATGATTTCATCAACCACGGCGGCAACACCCGCGGCATTGATATCCAAGGCAGCGACCTTGGCACCTTGGTCTGAAAATAGTTTGGCTGTGGCCGCGCCCATGCCACTACCGGCCCCCGTGACGACTGCTACCAGCCCTTCGATTGACCGACTCAATTGCGATAGCGACATTTCTCTCCCCTCTCCACTCTGCCCGCTGCTGTAACACTCACCCCTATTTAAAGAGGCACTTGCGCCTTGCTTTATATCCGGGTGCTTTTCTTTTTTGCAGCTAAACCGCGTGCAGCTTCACCGGCAAACTCGCGTAACCGCGCACGAAACTCGATTGTACTCGTTCCGGCTCACCCACCACTTCAATGAAAGAAAAGCGCTGCATGATTTCCTCCCACAGAACCCGTAGCTGCATCTCGGCAAGCCGATTACCCATGCAGCGATGCAGTCCAAAGCCAAAAGACAAATGATACCGTGCATTCGGTCGATCGATCCAAAATCGATCTGGGTCAGGAATAGCGCGCTCGTCGCGATTACCCGAGACATACCACATGGCCAGCTTGTCACCCTTGCGCAGCTGCTGGTCACGAAATTCCAGATCGCGGGTGACCGTGCGACGCATGAAGGCCAGCGGCGTCTGCCAGCGAATAATCTCGGACACCATGTTGGGTATGAGTGAATGATCGGCTCGCAACTTGTCGTACTCACCGGGATTTTGGTTTAGCGCCAAGACACCACCGGAAATCGAATTACGTGTGGTGTCGTTGCCACCAACAATGAGCAGCACCAAGTTGCCCAAGAACTCCATGGGCGGCATGTTTTGCGTATCTTTGCCATGGGCCAGCATAGACAGTAGATCAATCTTAGGAGGCTCGTTGCCGCGCTTTTCACGCAGCTTAGTGAAGTACTCCAGGCACTCCAGCAGTGCAGCCCGTCGCTCGGCCTCTGGGGTTGGACCGCCACCTATCTCGCCCGATGTCGCCATATCCGACCAATAGGTGAGCTTGTAGCGATCCTCGAATGGAAAGTCGAAGATAGTGGCGAGCATTTGGGTCGTCAGTTCCACTGAAACGAGATCAACCCAGTTAAAAGTCTCACCGACCGGCAATGACTCTAAAATCTTGACGGCGCGCTGTCGAATCAAGGCCTCCATCTGCTTGAGATTCATGGGGGCAACCACGCCTTGCACCGTTTGACGTTGCTGGTCGTGCTTTGGTGGATCCATGCCGATGAAGTTAGGCGTGGAAAAATCTTCGGGGCGATCACCCAGCGTAATGCCGAGGTCTGAGGAAAAGTCCTGCCAGTTCTTTTCGATTTCCATAATGTCTGCAAAGCGCGTGATCGACCAATAGGGCCCGAACATACTGTCCTTGCAGTAGTGCACTGGCGCCTCGTCTCGCAGTCGTGCGAAGTAGCCCCAGTGTTGGTCGGACTGCATGAGCTTTGCACTGCTGACATCAAAGTCTTCCAGCGCGGTGGTGTTAGCATCGAATGCTTGTGTGACAACTGCTTCGGACATGATTTCCTCCTTCTCCCGATTCAAAACATACACTCAGAACCTCCACGAGGCGAGGATATAAAGGTAAAGTCGGCGGCGTAAATGGGTCGAGTTCGCAAGAGCGAGGCATTACGCTTTGTTCGTTATTCAGGGACCAACAAAAAACAATGCAATCACTGGTTTTCGACAACGCCTTTACGCGCGCTTTGCCCGCCGACGCACAAAGCGGCAGCGAACGCAGACAGGTGCGCCACGCGCTTTTTTCTCGCGTTGAACCCACCACGGTAGCCGCCCCTTACCTCATCCATAGCTCGTCACAGGTTGCAGAACTCCTCGAGTTAAGTGAGGCCGATCGAGCGAGTGAGGATTTTTTGCAGGTCTTTGCCGGCAATAAGCTGTTGCCCGGCATGGATGCCCACGCCACCTGCTACGGCGGACATCAGTTTGGTAACTGGGCCGGGCAGCTCGGGGACGGTCGAGCCATCAATTTGGGCGAGGTGAAAACCGCGAACGGCCACTTCATGCTGCAGCTTAAGGGCGCAGGCGAGACACCTTACTCCCGCACGGCAGACGGACTGGCAGTGCTGCGCTCGTCGCTACGCGAATACGTCTGTTCCGAGGCTATGTTTCACTTGGGGGTGCCAACAACTCGGGCGCTATCGCTCATCGGCACCGGCGAGCAAGTCATGCGCGACATGCTTTACGACGGCCATCCGGCACTCGAACCCGGCGCCGTGGTTTGCCGTGTGAGTTCATCCTTTGTTCGCTTCGGTCACTTTCAGATGCTCGCCGCCCGCCAAGAAACAGAACTTCTGGAAACCTTTACCAACTTCGTGATCGAACGAGAATTTCCTGCCATCGCGGCTGCGCACCAAGATCCAATCGAGCGCTACTTAGCGTGGTTTGAGGAGGTATGTCAGCGTACAGCGACACTGATGGTTCAATGGATGCGTGTTGGCTTCGTGCACGGTGTGATGAATACCGACAACTTATCGATTCTTGGCGAGACCATTGACTATGGTCCCTACGGTTGGCTAGAGGGTTTCGATCCGGACTGGACGCCTAATACGACAGACGCCGGACAGAGACGCTACCGCTTCGGTCAGCAACCGGCCATTGCCCAGTGGAATTTGCTGCAGTTGGCTAACGCCCTTTATTCGCTCATAAAAGAGACCAAGCCGTTAGAAGAGATTTTAGGCAACTACGCAACGACCTATGAACACCAGTGGCAAGACATGATGGCAGATAAGCAGGGCCTGCCAACCTATGATGCTGATCTGACCAACCGTTTACTGAAATTGCTCACCGAGACAGAAACCGATATGACCCTGTTCTTTCGCTACCTGGCCGACGTACAGGATGCGACCTCCGACGTCGTATTTTTGCAGGACGCTTACTACACCCCAGATCAAATCAGTCATTCACTACGACAGCAGACTCAGCAGTGGCTGAGCGACTATCTGCATACCGCGGCGCAACAAAACCAGTCCCATAGCGCGCGAGCACAGCTGATGAATAACACCAATCCGCTCTATGTACCGCGCAACTACCTTGCCCAACTGGCCATCGACGATGCAGAACAGGGCGATTTCGCGAAAGTTGAGCAGTGGATGCAGGTGCTTGAGCAGCCCTATACCTGGCAAGAGGGAATGGAGCCTTACGCACAAAAACGACCGGAATGGGCTCGAGACCGCACCGGGTGTTCACAGCTATCTTGCAGTTCTTAAGGGATTACTGGGGCAACGGTGGGTCGTCCGCACGGACTCATGTCCCACCGGTGCATGCCGTTAGTCCTTTTCCGCTCTTTGAGTGCCTTCAGAGCTCGTTCGCAGGATACGTCTACTCTCCCCACTGAACCCTCGGAAACCGGTGGTAGCAGGCTTGAACCTGCAGAACGCTCGATGGAGCAAGTCAGGCGCTCTTTCTACACCCTGCAGTTATGCAATTCAGTTGTGCTCCCGATTTGACGTTAAGGTCGAAGAACGAAGGTTGTGTCTGTCGGTACGCAGATTTGATATTTCTGTTACCGATGTCGGACTTCCCCAGTGTCTTCCCATCAAGCTCTAGGTTGCCTTAGCGCTCTCCCTGACCGCCGCGGATTAAACGACCAGGCAACTTGCCAGTGTGCGTACCGTCGCGGTAGGTCACGACACCACTGCAAATGGTAGCTCGGTAGCCGTCAGCGCCTTGCACCAAGCGTTTTCCGCCTCCGGGCAGATCGTAGACCATTTCCGGTTTATGCAGCTTCAGGTTGTTGTAGTCGATGACGTTCAGGTCTGCCTTGAACCCGGTCTGAATCAACCCTCGGTCGTGTAAACCGTAAAGTTCCGCGGTATCCCGGGTCATTTTATGCACAACAAATTCCGGGCTCATAGTCGGTCCGCGCTGCCGGTCTCGAGAGAAGTACGTGAGCATGTAGGTGGGCACACTGGCGTCCACCAGCACTCCGCAGTGAGCACCGCCATCAGACAAGCCAAATACACTGCGCGGGTCTTCAATGAGTTCTCGTTGACCTTCAAGATCACCGGCGTACCTGCCAAAGAGCACCAACAAGGGTATTCCCTCGGCCATGGTATCCATCACAACCTCAAGCGGATCCTGATTTCGCGCCGCCGCAATAGAGGCCACGCTATCGACATGGGAGGGCTCATAGCTCAGCGCCTCGTCCATCACCCAAATGGTGTCGTAGTTGTTCATCATGCGAACAGCGTCTTTGCTGCGAGGCAGCACTTTTTCTTCACTCAAAATGCGCTGACGGAACTTGGAGTCTCGAAGCTTGGCCTGCCGCTCTGCCAACGGCAGATTCTCAATTTCACGATAAGCTGGGTGCTGGCGCATGGGGTTAATGGTGCCCTCCAAGGTCATTAAAATAGATGCTGGCCGAGCACCTACCTGCGGGCGCAGGGACAGATCGCTTTTTTCAAGGTCGCTGGCCAACGACCATATTTTTTCTGAACCGACCGTAGTGAGCGTGGTAATCGGGCGGCCCGTGGTGCGCACGATATGCTCGATCCATTTCAGCTCGTCTGCATCTTCAAGCCAATCCGAAATAATCTCGATGGTGCCGTGATCGACATCGGCGAAAGCTTCGCCGATGGTCAGCATTTCGTCGGCAGATGCGGTGGTACCTGGAATCAAATTGCCTGCCTTATCCAGATGGCCATAAAAACGGGAGGTGGAAAAACCCAAGGCCCCTTGGCGCAAAGCGTCCCGCGTAATATCCCGCATGGCGCTCATGTCTCGTTCAGTGGCGTCGTCATAGCAGCGCTCGCCCATCACATAGTGGCGAACCGCCACGTGAGGAACTTGGGTGCCGATGTCTACCGCGTAAGGAGTGTCTATAGCATCCATGTATTCTGGGAAGGTCTCCCAGCCCCATGGGATACCGTCGTGGAGGGCGGTTCCTGGAATGTCCTCCACGCTTTCCATCAGCGATACCAATGCGTCCTCGGATCCCGGATGCACCGGCGCAAAACCTACCCCGCAGTTACCCATGACCACGGTCGTGACGCCATGCCAGGAACTAGGAGTCACTTCTTTATCCCAGCAAACTTGCCCGTCATAGTGGGTGTGAATGTCGACGAAACCTGGTGTTACCACCAAGCCGTTGGCGTCAATATCTTCTTTTCCCGGCGCCAAGGTGCCCGCAGGCTCTACGGCCGTGATCTTATCGCCATCTACCGCCACATCACCCTGAAAGCGGGCTTTGCCTGAACCATCCATGATGGTGGCGTTGCGAATGGTTAAGTCGTGCATATCACTGCTCCCCTGTATTCGAGATATCTTTTGTTTTTTGAGGCACGACTCTGCGGTCGTTTGCCCATTTGCGCTTGCATGCGCCCTAACGTCTTGTGTGCAGCACTGGGAAAACCATTGCTGGAACAAGTCCTCCTTATCAACGCAGATGCGCAACCCATACCGCGCGCGGGAAGCGAATGATCTCATTTAATCAATTAAAGCGATCAATGACTTGAATTGGCTGAAATCGGGTCAACTCCGACACGTTTCAATCGCTACATCACGATGGCTTCCCACTCAGTCAAGGCACTGTCTAATCGACCGACCATTTCGTGCGTTTCTTCCTCGGAGATAGTAAGCGGAGGGGATAGCCAAGAGGGCAATCCACGTCTGAAGGCGGGCTGCCTTCTTGGCCCGTAAAGACTCCCATACATCACCAGCCCATGTTTCAACGTAACGGCCGAGTAGAGCTTCTCAGCTTGTTGCGACGGATCGAAAAACTCTAAGCTTTCTTTGTCCTTGATCAATTCTAAGACCATCATGAGGCCCCATCCGCGCACGTCCCGAACGCTTGGATGCGCTAGAAGTTTGTCACGGTACGAAAACATTACCTCACTTTGCGCCCGGCAGTTTTCCAGGAGATTTTCATCACGAATTATGTCGATCAGCTCGGCGCCTGCAGCGCATCCGAGCGGGTGACCGCTGTTCGTGAATCCATGTACAAAATGCGTTTCACCAGCCTCAAACGGTGCGTTTATTTCTGCCGAAACAGCGACCGCCCCAAACGGGACGTAGCTGCTCGCTATACCCTTTGCCAAAGTCATGATGTCCGGGACGACGTCGTAGTGATCCATAGCAAACCACTCACCAGTTCGCCCAAAGCCGGTAACGACCTCATCGGTAATCAGCAGCACATCGTAGCGATCGCATATGTCGCGAATGGTTTGCCAATAGCTAGCGGGAGGCACAACAGCGTAGTCCGCACCGCAGCCATGAGGGGTCGCAAGGAAAGCTGCAACTGATTGCGCGCCCTCGTAATGAATCGCTTTTTCTAGCTCCTTCGCGCACTTAACGCCCCACTCCTCGCGACTGACTTCTGCTGGCCGATCGAAATCGGAATACTGGCGAATGTGCGGCCACTTAGGGATCATTGGCATGAACGGCCTGTGAGAGCCTGGTGAGCCTGAAGCACCGAGCGTCGCCAAAGTCATTCCATGATAACTATCGTGCACGCTCACAATTTTATACTTGTCAGGATGCCCTCGGGATATCTGAGCCTGCCTTGCTACCTTGAACGCTGTTTCAACAGCCTCCGACCCTCCCGACACTAAGTAAATATGATCGAGATTGCCTGGCGTTATCTCAGCAAGCTTGGCACAAAACTTCGCTCGCAGCGGATCTGATAACACTGGATGAGTGTAAGCGTATTTATCGAGTTGGTTGGTAATAGCGGCCTTCATACGAGGGTGGTTGTGCGGCAAATTCACCGCAAACGGACCACCAGAAGCATCAAAATATCGATTGTCCTTGTCGTCGTATATGTAAACGCCTTCTGCACGCGCAATCTGAACATCCATCGGGTGATAAGAAAAGATATGGCGATAATCGCCTTCGGGGTGCTGATAATCCGGCAGATTTTGACCTTCCATTTTTTGATCTCCCTGCTAATTGAGAACCCGAAGCTATCACTCACCAAACTCGCTTGTCTCCCAATTTTTCCGCGTGTAGTTTGTCGCATCACATCAGATTTCGGAGGGGCTAGGGATTGTGAGACAAACAAAGCTTCTGACATGCCCACCTGATAGCTCGATCGAAATCTTAGCCGATATCCTCAAGCGCGACGGATGCGTAATTCTCGAAGATTTCCTCTCAAAGGCGCGGGTTGCATCAATCCTTGCGGAGCTCAGCCCTTACATGAAGGCAACAAACAGAGCGTCGAGCGATTTTGGCGGCTTCAAGACTATTCGAACAGGCGCACTGATCGCCCGCTCTCAAATCTGCCGAGAATTGGCCATTGATCCTAGATTGATAGATTTAGCTGTAGCCTTTTTGACGCCCTACGCGAACACCATTCAATTACACGTCACACAAGCCATTCGAGTGCTGCCGGGAGAAAAAGCGCAGATGGCCCATCGTGATCGCTGGGCTTGGAGTCAAATCCAATTGCCTCCGGAACTCGAGCCGCAGGTGAATCCTGTGCTTGCAAATCTACTGAGCGAAATCGAACCCCAACTCAACATCATGCTGGCCATTACCGAGTTTACAGATGAGAACGGAGCAACACGCATAGCGCCGGGTTCATCCCATTATTCAGACGACGTCAAGCTGCCGGATGATGCATTTGTCGCAGCAGAAATGTCTCCTGGATCGCTGCTGGTTTTTACTGGCTCGGTTTTCCACGGCGCAGGCGCCAACAAAACACAAGCAGATCGAATTGGTCTTAATATTGACTACTCACTTGGGTGGCTTCGACAGGAGGACAATCAGTATCTCTCTTGCCCACCAGAAATCGCGAAGGACCTGGACCCGAAGCTGCAGGAGTTACTAGGCTATGCGGTTGGCGGTCCTTCTCTGGGCTACTTCACCCCGCCCCTACCCGCGGGTGAGGACTTGAGTTCGCCACTAAAAGCGCTCGAGCAAACGCACGAAACTGTGCGGCTGGACGCGGACGGTCGACTTAGCAGCGGTTAGCGGATGCGGTTTCAATTGCGCATCAA